>Ga0255347_1000310_pt1 | contig 93377 bp, 78 predicted proteins | sample wastewater_treat_2_FD_192479 | JGI IMG/M metagenome (GOLD analysis project Ga0255347, IMG submission 192479) | Wastewater microbial communities from Lulu Island WWTP, Vancouver, Canada - plant24 | ecosystem: Engineered > WWTP > Wastewater > Unclassified | place: Canada: Vancouver, British... | reverse complement strand
CCGCCTACAAAAAGCACCAATGAAACTATGAATCCGAGTCGTCCGAAGCCACCGAAACGAAGCACACTTCCAAACATTACAATTTCAAGCAAAGCAGCCAGAGCTATTCCAATGCATACTAAAAACACCAATGCTTTTGCCATGGCCTCCGGCCACAAGAACATAAGTACGGCTATTGCCAGCACTATTATAGATCCGATTTGAGAAAACCAGCGATATTGTCCGTCTTTATTCAGTATGCCGTAAACGAGCGATATTATGCCGAGCACCGCAAGAACCGTTGCTATAATATTAACCAAAGCGCTTGTAAAATTATTCAAGCTTATCATCATGGCACCAAGGCCTATCGCTACAAGAGCACGCACAATGCATGCTCCGCTGTTGTTGTATCCTAACGTAATCATGATGCAAAATTACTAAAAAAAGGGATAACATCGAAGTCATCCCTTGTATATCAGCTCTGCTAAGCAGAAACTTTTATTGCAGTTAATTTGCCGGCTCGGGAACATTAAGAGAGTCGGGCGTTGCAGGTGCCGGAACTACAATAACAGTCTCTTCAGGAGCAACAGTAACTATGGTTGTATCTGAAGACTCGCTCTCTGCTACGGGCTCAGGCTCGGCTGGAACTATAACAGGCGTAACAGTGTCAGGGGTTTCAGTGGAAGTAACCTGAGTGGCTGCTGCCACTGCTGCTGCACTTTGTTCAGCTATTTTCAAGGCGGCGGCGGACTTTTTTTCTGCCTCCTGCTGTTTTCGAGCGGTTTTAAGAGCTTCCTGCGCAAGTTTTACCTCTTGTTTAGCAGCCTTGGTTGCAGCTCTATAAGCAGAAATCTTGTTGTTTTCTGTTTTAATGTTTTCGTTCAGAGTCTTAATTTTGCTTTGAACTGTCTTGATTTCGTCTTTGTGAGCTTTTATTTCACTTTGAATAGCCTTCCATTCGTTCTGGCGGGTTTTTAGTTGTAGTTTATCTGCAGCAGAAAGTCCTCCGTCTGCGGCAAAATTTTTCTTTTCCAGCTTATAGGCGCTTTTCTTGAGCTTTATGGTTGACTGCTTATTTTTAATCACATTTTTAATATTGGTTTGAGCAATCTTTTCTTTTTCCACCTGAAGCTTGTAGGCCGCAATGTTAGCCCTGCTGGCGGCAATCTGGCGCTCGCTTTCGCGAACTTGAGTTTCGAACTTCTGTCGTGCAAGGTCTATGCGTTCCTCGGCAGCGGCAATCGCAACATCAGAGCTCTGCCCCATAGCATTAACAGCAAAGAATAATGCTGCGGCAAGAGCGATAAAGTAGTAAAAATTCTTTTTCATATCTGACTTGTGTTAGGTTTATTCTACTCTACAAATGTAGTGTTTTTTTAAAATTCAATACAATAATATAAAAATATTTTTCCTTATATCATTTTTGGGCGGATTTCTATCTCGGGTATTTGAATGCTGAACCGCCTACGAACTCCCTAAGCAGGCTGGTAGCGGGGATTTCGTTATCCGGAACGGGGGTGAAGTAGCGTATGAATTTACGCAGCCTATGGGCCTCGCTGTATTCCGGGCTGTTCTTCGGCACACTTTCGAGCAATGGCTCGGCGTGATTGCGGAGCACAGCAAATTCTACTAAATAGGCGCTGTTGAACATAGCATCTGCATTTTCCTGGTAAGGATATATCCAATCTTCTTCAGCTTGGCGCACCAAAGGCCATTGAGCTATGGTTTCGCGGGCGCTGAAAGCCCCTTTATAGCAGTCGCGCACAATCCGCCTGAGCAAACGGTTATCGCTGGTAGGGATACAGTTATGATTATCAAGTGCTATTCCTGTCAGGGTGCTTATATAGATGCAGTATTTCTTATTCCGTGCGATTTGGTCAGTAAGTTTGGGATTAAGAGCATGAATGCCTTCCAAAACCACCAGGTTGTTCGGCCCCATCTTGAATTTGCGTCCCTTGTATTCGCGTATACCTGTTACAAAATTGTATTCCGGCACCAATACCTCCTCGCCATTGAGAATTTTCACAAGGTCTTTCTGCAGAGCCTCATGGTCAACGGTTTCAAAGTTGTCAAAGTCGTAGCTGCCGTCGGGAAGAACGGGAGTATCTACACGGTTTACAAAATAATCGTCAGTACTGAAAGAGAGGGGTCTGATACCGCAGGCCTTAAGTTGGACAGCAAGGCGTTGGGATACAGTTGTTTTTCCGGAAGAAGATGGACCGGAAATAAGCACCAAGCGCACTTTGTCGGGACCATGGAAGCGCTTGTTTATTTCTTCCGCTATCTGCACTATCTTCTTTTCCTGCAAAGCTTCAGCCACCTGAATGAGCTCGCTTCCCTGCCCTTGCTGACAAGCGTAATTCAAATCTCCTACAGTACGCAAGCCCATAATCTCATTCCATTCAAGGTTTTCCTTGAACATTTGGAAGGTCTTCGGTTGATCTAAAAAGGGAGCTACTTTGTCGGGAAAATTTCTATCCGGACCCCGCAGCAGCATGCCGTCGTAAAAAAGCTGCAAATCCCATGTTTTAAGATAGGATGTATTGGGCACGAGCCTGCCATAATAATAATCGGCGGTGCCTCCGAGAGTGTAATAATCGATATATACCTGGCCTATGGTTTCCAAAAGTCTCACCTTGTCTTCATAGCCTTTTTCGCGGAAGATGCTTATAGCCTCCTCTGTCTGAACCTCGAAGCGGCGGAAATTCATTTTTTTCTCAACCATATAGGCCATGCGCTTCTTGATTTTCTGCACATCTTCTTCAGTGGTCTTCTTCCCATCAGCCTTGTGCAATTCGCAATAATAGCCTCGCGAGATAGGATGCTCCACATATATGCGGCAGCCTTTGAACACATCACTCGCGGCTTTGCAAAGCAGAAAAAACAGCGAGCGGTTGTATACGCGCATTCCATTGGGGCTTCTGTTGTCAGAAAATTCCACATCACGATTATTGTATACGCGGAATTTAAGGCCTTGAGAAACATTGTTGACCTTGGCCGACACAATGGGATACGGCTTTGGAAAATCAAAAGACGGGAGCATATCGAGCAGGGTTGTTCCTTCCCTGAAACTCTTGAATGTTCCCGTATTCTTGCAATACACTTGTATCATGCTTACAAATATAGTAAGATTTTTTACTAAAAAAGATTTTTTATTAAATTTGCAACTTGTAATACTTTATATTATTTGTACAAATACTTATTTAGTGGTGGCAAATGAAGAAATACCTGACTTTATGTATAGCTTTGGTATGGCTGTACTCTTGCCCGTTGTACTCGCAGGAGTCTGAAAATGTAGGCTCCTCGGCCGAATTAAGTGTTATTCCCACTTTTGATGGGGTCTTCGGTATACCCATGGGTGGTGGAAATCTTGATTTCAATTTAGGCAATTCATCTTTTTACAGTCTCTTTGAAGGACGTATGTCCAAAAGTCTGATTTTCAGCATGTCCTTCCATTGGGCCAGCTTCGAGCTTGATGAAGGAAAGTTCAACCTGGATGCTTTTTCCGACCTTTACAATTATACAGGCCGTTCCGATAATTTCACATGGCTCGATTGGGCTTATATGGGCTGGGAGAAGGATAATTTCAGCGTTATTGTAGGTAAAAATACGCTTTTCGGGTGCGGCATGGAGGGCGATGATTACGATTGGGATATACATCCAACTCTTGTTTCTTCCATTTGGAATAACTTTCAACCTTATCAGTGGGCGGTAGATACGTATTATACAAGCAATTCTGAAAATACCACTTTAGGACTTCAAGTCGGCACTACGCCCTATGCTGAACTTCCATTAACCAAGGGCTGCTATTCTTTAGCTTTTAATTGGCGCGGAGAATATGGTCCCCTGCGCAATAATTGGACATTCTCATACATAGGTACGGGGGACGGCTATTATCCCTTGCTCTCGCTCGGTCAAGCGGTGGATGTCAGCGACAATTTCAGCATTATTTTAGATTATTGGAATACGGTTTGCGATCCTGAAAATCTGTTCACAAAAGGCCACTCAGCTTATCTTTCGGCTCTTTGGTGTCCAAGCGACAAATGGGAGCTGAAAGCCATTGGAGGGACTGAATTCTGCGACTATGAACTTAATGGCAGTCTGCAGGGAAAATACATGGGCGGACTCGCCGTGCATTGGCTCCCTGTCGAAAGGCTTCGCATACATTGCACTTTTGCTGCCAACCAAATGCAAGAGAACAGCATATATGCCGCTATAGGCGTACAATACAAGATGAACCTCCATATCGGAAGATAATGGCAGAGCAATACGAAAGCATCATCCGTCTTGAAAACCTCAGTAAAATCTATGACGGAAAAAAGGTACTGGACCATGTTGGTCTCGACATCAAAAGGGGGGAATTCGTAACCCTTTTAGGTCCTTCCGGTTGCGGCAAAACCACCACCTTGCGCCTTATTGCCGGCTTCATACGTGCAGATGAAGGCCGTATATTGTTGGAAGGTAAAGACATAGCAGGAGTTCCACCTCACCAGCGCCCGTTCAATACGGTTTTCCAGCGCTATGCCCTCTTCCCCCATCTCGATGTTTACGACAATATTGCATTCGGGCTCAAACTAAAGAAAATTCCCGAAGCCGAAATAGATAAAAGAGTGCGCCGCGTGCTTAAGATGGTTGCCATGACCGACTATGAAGACCGCGATGTAGAGAGCCTTTCGGGGGGACAGCAGCAGAGGGTGGCAATCGCAAGGGCCTTGGTGGGTGAGCCTAAAGTATTGTTATTGGATGAGCCTCTTGCCGCATTGGATAGAAAGATGCGCGAAGACATGCAGCTGGAAATCAAGGAAATGCACCAGAAGTTGGGCATAACCTTCATATATGTGACGCATGACCAGGAGGAAGCCCTTACCCTCTCCGATACTGTGGTGGTGATGCGCGATGGAAAAATCCAGCAAATAGGTTCGCCCCGCGACATTTATAACGAGCCGGTAAATTCCTTTGTGGCCGATTTTATAGGCGACAGCAACATTCTCAACGGCACCATGATACGCGACAAGCGTGTGGCCTTCATAGGACACGAATTCGACTGCGTCGACAAAGGCTTCGGCGAAAATGTTCCGGTCGATGTGGTAATAAGGCCCGAGGATATCTATATTAAAAAAGATACCACCGGCGAACAATTCACCGGCACCGTTACCTCCTGCATCTTCAAAGGCATCCACTATAATATGCTGGTGCAAACTGATGAAGGCTATGAGCTTGAGATTCAAGACTATAATGCATTCGAACCGGGAACTGTCGTCGGTATGCACATTCATGCCGGAGATATTCAGGTAATGAAGAAAGACCGTGTCTGCAATAATTTTGAAGGAGAGTTGCTCTCACCTACATCAGTACGCTTTTTAGATGCGGAATGGGAGATTCCCGAAACGCAAATACCTGTCGGCACCAAAATATCAGTACAAGTTGCCTTCAATAAGGTCAACCTCCAGGATAATCCCGTAGACGGCACAGTGGAGGGAGAGATTTATTTCATGCTTTACAAAGGCGACCGCTATCATATTACCGTTCGCACTAAAAACGATGAATATATTTATGTGGACACCAACGACATTTGGGATAAAGGCGACCAACTTGGAGTTAAGATTGCTCCAAGAAACATTAAAATCACCCCTATAAAGGATTATAAGGATGACGATTAGGCGTAGCGCTTGGGCCATCCCCTATGGGATATTTTTGATAGCGGCGGTTGCGCTGCCGCTCATAATGATTGCTGTTTATGCTTTCCAGGACCGAAGCGGGAGTTTCACTCTTCAAAACTTCATCAAGTTCTTCAAAACGCCGGAAGACCTTCATACTTTCATCTATTCCATTCAGATAGCCCTCATCACAACGGTGCTCTGTCTTATTTTGGGCTATCCCGCTGCCTGGATACTTGCTAACTCCTCGCTCAATCGTTCTGCTGTTACGCTCATCCTCTTTATCCTCCCGATGTGGATAAATATGTTGGTGCGCACTCTTGCAACCGTGGCGCTTTTCGACTTTCTGCGAATGCCTCTCGGCGAAGGAGCGCTGATTTTCGGTATGGTATATAACTTTCTGCCGTTCATAATTTATCCGGTTTACACCACTTTACACAAGATGGACCCTTCTTACGCAGAAGCGGCGCAGGATTTGGGTGCCACACCGTTGAAAGTATTTACCAAGGTTACCCTGCCGCTTTCCATGCCCGGCGTGTGGAGCGGAGTGCTGATGGTGTTCATGCCAACGATTTCCACTTTTGCTGTAGCGGAGCTGCTTACACTCAACAAAGTTAAATTGTTCGGTACAACCATTCAGGAGAACATCAATAACGGTCTGTGGCATTACGGCTCGGCGCTTGCTCTTATAATGCTGCTGATCATAGGAATAACTTCTGCTTTTGCGGATAGGGATGATAAGCACGCAGATGAAAAAGGAGGGCTGTTGTAATGAAGAAATTTCTTGCTCAGGCATATATTTGGCTTCTGCTCATTATCCTCTATGCGCCCATCCTCATCATTGCAATCTTCTCTTTTACAGAAGCTAAGGTATTGGGCAACTGGACAGGATTTTCGGTAAAACTCTATACCAATCTCTTTTCCGGCGGTGTCTCATCTTCGCTCGGAAAAGCTATAATCAACACCCTGAGCATAGGTGTTTTGGCGGCTGCCATTTCGACGGTCCTCGGCTCCCTTGCCGCCATAGGCATCTTCAATATGCGCGGACGCGCCCGAAAGGCGATCACCCTGCTCAATGATGTGCCCATGCTCAACCCCGACATAATCACCGGCGTTTCGCTGTTCATTCTGTTTGTGGCGCTTGGCATCACTCAGGGCTATGCCACCGTTGTGCTGGCGCATGTTAGTTTCTGCACCCCCTATGTGGTATTGAGCGTAATGCCCAAGCTCAGGCAGATGAATCCGAATACCTATGAGGCTGCTCTCGACCTCGGAGCCACACCCGGACAGGCCTTGCGGAAGGTCATCCTCCCGCAAATCCGACCCGGAGTGGTAAGCGGTTTTATTCTGGCTTTCACTCTTTCCATAGACGACTTTGCAGTAACCCTCTTTACAAAGGGAAACTACGGACTCGATAATTTATCCACCTATATCTATGCCGATGCGAGGAAAGGCGGTCTCACGCCCGAACTGCGGCCCCTTATGACCATAATTTTCCTTGTCGTACTTGCATTACTGCTTATTATCAATATACGCTCAATGCGAAACAGCAAAACCAAACGAATAAGAATATGAAAAAATTAATCGCTCTCGCCATTGCTTTGCTGATGGCTTTCAGCGCTATGGCCGCTGACCGCGCCCACACCCTTAAAATCTACAACTGGGCCGATTACATCGACGAAAGTCTGCTGAAAGAATTCAAAGACTGGTATAAACAACAGACCGGAGAAGAGGTTGAAATTATGTACCAACTCTTTGATATCAACGAGGTTATGTTCAGCAAAATTTCTCTTGGCCGGGAAGACTACGACCTTGTTTGTCCGAGCGACTACATTATAGAAAAAATGCTGCGCGAAGATCTCCTTCTGCCTATTTCCCGGGACTTCGGCTCTACTCCGGACTATACAGTGAATGTATCCCCTTTCATGCACCAAATGATGGCGAACACCGATAGCGGCAACCGCAATGTGGCTGACTATGCTGTAGCCTATATGTGGGGAACGGTGGGGCTGCTGTATAATACTGCATATATATCCGCAGAAGAGGTAAAGACTTGGGAAGTGCTCCGCAATCCCGATTATGCCGGAAAAATCTATGTGAAGGATGCCTTCCGCGATGTTTACACTTCCCTATTGATAGGGCTTAAAAAAGATGAAATCGATGCGGGGCTTGTAAGCCGCGATGAAGTGTCGCGCGATACCTCTCCCGAAAGCATACAATTAGTGGAAGATTGGCTTAATTCTATGAAGGAGGGCGTGCAAGGCTGGGAGGCTGATTTCGGAAAGGAGATGATGACGAAGGAGAAAGGATGGATAAATTTTTCCTGGAGCGGAGATGCGCAGTGGGCTATAGATGAGGCGGAAAAGGTTGGAGTGAAGCTCGATTTTTCTGTACCGGAGGAAGGCTCCGTCGTTTGGTATGATGCCTGGGTAATCCCCAAATACGCCGTGAATACCAAAGCCGCAAGCTATTTCATAAACTTTATGTGCATGCCGGAAAATGCGCTTCGCAATATGGAAGCCATAGGCTATGTTTCTGCAATAGGAGGCCACGAAATTTTAGCCGCCCAGAGCGACAGCACCCTTTGGGAAGCCCAGGATGTTTCTTACTTCTTCGGTCCTTCAGCTGTGGCCGCCTGCGTAAATCCCGTGCAATATCCTGCTGCAAGCATCATCTCTCGTTGCGGAGTGCTGCACGACACCGGAGATCGCACCGAAGACCTTTTAGCCATGTGGACACGTGTGAAAGGCGACAATGCCAGCACCTTCACATTTGTGCTGTTAGGAATTGCCATAGTGGCATTGCTTGCAGGCTTCTTTGCATCAAAGAATCGCAAAAACTCACGCCGCCGCTCAAAACGCTAATCGCTGAGGTCAATATCGATATTTACTGAAAAATCGTATTGAGGCCAGGCTTTCTTCAGAGCCGCCAATATTTTCTGATGAAAGGCGCTGCGATCTTTTACAGAAAAGTCGAGCACGGCGTCAAATTGCACCTTCCCGTTTTTTTCATCCAGGAAGAAAGCATGTATTTCGAGTATCTGAGGATATTTTTCTTTGAACAACTCCAGGATGCCTTCCTTTAATTTAAGGTTGGCCTCATCCAATCTTTCAGCATATATTCCCACATACAGATATATGCCATATCCGGCCATGATTTTTTTTCGAATCCTGAGGGACAGCTCGTGAATTTCGCGTGCTGACAACTTTTCCGAAATTTCTATATTCACCGCTCCTATCATTCGGCTCGGACCATATATATTAAGGGAAAGGTCATACACTCCGCTGACCTCGGGAAAAGAGATTATATCCTCCTTTATGCTGCGGCTTAATGCAGGATCAGGCCTGCGTCCTAATAGATCGCTGATGGTGCCGTTAATCAGTTCTATACCGGTTTTAATGATGAGCAGGGAGATTGTCGCACCTATCCAGCCGTCCAGGTTCAAGCCGAAGACAACGAAAATAAGAGCCGAAATCAGGGTGGCGCTTGTAACGACAGCATCAAAAAGCGCATCGATGCCGCTGGCAACCAGCGAGCCGCTGTTCAATCTCACGCCTGCTTTTTTCGTATAATGTCCCAGCAGAATCTTTGTCACAACCGCAACACCCATTATTATGAAAGCAATAACATCATAGTTGACGGCGCTCGGATGAATGATTTTTCCTATCGCTTTATAGAGGGCCGCCAATCCTGCAGCTAAAATTGTGAAAGCGATTATAAGAGCGGCAATATATTCATAGCGGCCATGCCCGTAAGGATGGTCTTTGTCCGCCGGTTTCGATGCTAATTTGGTCCCTATGATGGTTATGAGGCCGGATAATACATCCGAGAGATTATTGACTGCGTCCAGAACTATGGCGATAGAGCCTGAAATTGCGCCTATGACTGCCTTGAATGCTGCAAGCAGAACATTTACGCAAATCCCTATCAGGCCAACACGGCCAATCTGCCGCTCACGTTTCATTGCTCTTATAATAAACTGAGGAGTCTGTACATTATAAATCCGAGATAATTTCCTGCAGCATAACCTATTATACCTGCAGTCAGTCCTATCACGAGCACCCTTTCATTCTTCATCGCTGCTGTCATCATCGGTACAAAGGGAGGCGAGCAGATATATGCGACAGAGCAAACCACCATAATGTCAGCATCTATACGGAATATCTTTGCCAAAAGCACATTGAGCAGCAGAGAGCAGAATATCACAAGGGTAAGGTAACCGAGCATGTTGAGCCCTCCGCTTATGTCGAGTTTGGTAAGATCGGCCATTGATGCTACTACAATGGAGAAAATGTATATGAAATACATCGCCGTCGGTTCTATATGCTTTTTTGTGCGTAAGGGACGGTAGAAAGATGCTGCAATTCCCAAGGTGGTAAGAGAAAGGATGAAAACAGTCATAAACCAATCTTTGGCAAGAAATCCCAAAACAGCGGAAATGCCTATTATCACGATTGTCACAAGCAGCGGCAGCCACATCTGTTCGAAATAATTTTTTATAAGTTTCAAACCTTTAATCTCTTTAGGAGATATTTTTTCGAAAAAGGTGATTGGCGCCGCAGGATTGGCGCTGCTTCCATTGCATTCTTCATTTATCGGAACAGTCTCACATTCTGACGATATTGCACCGCTTCCGTACGGAAGGAATTTTCTGAATAATCTTATTCCAATAGCAATGAGGAAAGTCAAATACAGAAAAGAAATCACCATGTCGTAGGAATTCAAGAGGATAAAGGTCTCTTCCGGCACTCCGAGCATAACTTTGATGGCGGCAAGGTTTATCGTGCCTCCGGTATACACTCCTGTAAGCATGCCTCCAATCTTCGCTCCATCCTGGATTTTGTCCCCGAATATCAAATATCCCACAATTACCGCCACTATCACCGACGCCATACCTGTAATCAAAGCCATCACCTGATTGCGGGTTTCGCCTTTGCGAAACTTGCAGCCGAAAAGCAGCAGCGGTATGGCAAGCGGCACTGTGGCGCTGCTCAGCACTTCTTGAATTTGCGCCTTGGCTGACGGATGCCACACATTGCCAATAATAATGCCCATTATATATAAAATGAGAACAGGACCTATTTTTCCAAGAAAAGAAGACTTGCGGCAGAGCCAAATGACACCTGCAGGTGCAAGTAGGTAAAGGATAATCAGTAATATATTTTCAAGCATATTTCTTTAAACTCAAAAACCTTATTTGCAGAGTGTTTTTCTGCACTAATCAATACAACGGCAAATGTAATAAATTTGTGTTGGTAATGAAAATTTTGTACTTTTGAAATTATAAGATTTTATATCACGATGCCTAAGCCAAAACGCTCCCTACTTGGAATTTTACTTATAATAATATCCCTTGTTTCCTGCGGTCCCCGCTCATCAAGAAGAGGTGATGCAGACACCCAAAAAGATACCATCTATCCTCTTGGTTTTCTTACCGATACCTTCCGCCTGGAAAGCTCGCGTGTGAAAAGCGGCGAAAACTTTGCGGTTCTAATGCGCAGGGTGGGGCTCGCAAACGACAGCATCTATCCCCTTACAATAGCATCCGACAGCGTTTTCAATGTTTCCCGTATTATCGCCGGACGCCAGGTGGATGCCTATTACAGCGGAGACACCCTCTCCCCCGTTTTGGAATATATGGTCTATCATAACGACCGCATAAATTCCACCGTCTTCAAATGCAAGGACTCCTTGGCGGCTTGGACGGTTGCAAAGCAGGTGGATACAGTGCGTAAATACATAGATGTCACCATCCACACATCACTTTGGCAAGACCTTGCAGACAAGGGTGAATCCCCCATTCTGATTTCCACATTCGAAAGCGTATATGAATGGACAGTGAATTTCTTCGGTCTTCACGAAGGCGACCGTTTCCAGGCCATCTGCCGCGAAAAGGTATGCGAGGATGAGGTTATAGCTGTTCTTGGCATCGATTTCAGCGTATACAGCCGAGGCGCCGATTCGCTTTATGCCATACGCTTCGACCAAGGGGATAACGGCAATAAATACTGGAATCAAAAAGGAGAAAGCATGCGCAAGGCCTTCTTAAAGGCTCCCCTGCAATTCAGCCGGATAAGCTCGCGCTTTACCTATCATCGCAAGCACCCCATTTACGGGGTTGTGCGTCCGCATACAGGGATAGATTATGCCGCACCTTCCGGCACCCCTGTTCGTGCTCTCGGAGACGGAGTGGTAACAAGGGCAAGCTGGGATTCCAAAGGCGGAGGCAATTATGTAAGAATCCGCCATAATAATGCTTACGAAACTGGCTATATGCATCTGCGCGGCTATGGCAAAGGGATCAAAGCCGGAGTGAGGGTGGTTCAGGGACAAATCATCGGCTATGTAGGCAGCACAGGGGCATCCACAGGTCCTCATCTCGATTTCCGTGTATGGAAGAACGGCAAGCCTATTGATCCGCTCAAACTCAAATCCCCTCCCACTACACCGCTTAAGGCCGAAAATATGCCTGCCTTGGATTCGCTTTTCCGAATGTATAAAGCAGAATTGGCGACTCTCGAAAAAGCCGCCGAATTCTTTTAAAGATTATAAGCCGTCTGGAGCACTTCGCTAAGGGTGGGATGTGCGTGGATAATGTCCCGAGCCTGAGACAGAGTCGCATCGAAATTCATCAGCACCGCCACTTCGTGGATGAGGTCCGAGGCGTGCGCTCCCATTATATGAGCGCCAAGAATCCGCCCGTCAGGACCTTCTGTAAGCACTTTCACATAACCTTCCTGCAGACCCATACTTACAGCTTTCCCGTTTCCACCATACATGGCTTTATGGGCTTTGTATTCTATTCCCTGCGCCTTGCAATCCTCCTCTGAGAGGCCTACAGCGGCTACTTCGGGAACGGTAAACACAGCTGCCGGGCAAATGTCAAAGCGGATGCAGTCAGTGATGCCGCATATATCATTAAGAGCTCTCTTTCCGTCAAAAGAAGCATAGTGCGCCAGCATTATGCCGCCTGTAATATCGCCGACAGCGTAAATATGCGGAATTGATGTGCGTTTGGTTTCGGCATCCACCAATACTCCATGTTTAGAGCATTCAATTCCAACATCCTCAAAATTAAGACTCTCTAAATTTGCATGGCGACCAACCGCCATAAGCACTGTGTCTGCATACGAGAAACATTCCTTATCTTCAAGCAGGTATTTGACACTCAAACCGTCTGCAGTTTTGGAAACCTCCACTACTTGCGCAGAGTTTTCTATGGCTATGCCTCGCTTTTTAAGCGACTGCCTGAGCCTTTTCGCCAAGTCTTCATCGAAACGGGGCAGAATATTCTTAAAATACTCCAATACTGTAACTTCACTGCCGAAAGAATTGAATATGCTTGCAAACTCAAGCCCTATTACTCCTCCTCCTATTACACAGAGTCGTTTGGGAACTTGAGTCAGTTCAAGCATGCCGGTGGAATCGATGCAAAGCTCGGCTCCTTTAATGGGGAGCGTAGCGTTTACCGAACCTGTAGCAATAATGATTTTATCCGCCGAATAAGTTTTTTCTCCGACTTTGAACGTATGGGCATCGACAAATTGCGCCCTGCCATACACCACCTCCACTTTTTTCAGCATAGAGGCTATTCCTCCTTGCAGCCGGCTTATAACCTCGCTTTTGCGCTGCTGGATTGCCTCCATGTCTTTGCCGGAAACCTCCCCTGTGCTGTTTTCAGCAAAATGACAGAAGGTTTTGGTGGGTATGCAGCCTTCATTGAGACAGGTGCCGCCCAATGGGCTTTCGCTGATAAGCGTAACATCAAGACCTCTCTTTGAGGCCTCAATGGCGGTCTCGTAAGCTCCCGGACCGCCACCGATTATAATTAATTTCATGCCTTAACAATAGGATTTCTGGCCGCAGTTGTTTCGTCCGGCCTTGATACAGGGGTATTATGCGGTGCGCTGCGCAGGATATTCGGGTCCTCGGCCGCTTCCTCGGCAATCTTACGCATGACGGCTATAAACTCGTCAAGGGTTTCCTTGCTCTCGGTTTCTGTGGGCTCTATCATAAGGGCCTGAGAAAAGAGAAGCGGAAAATAGATTGTCGGAGCGTGGAAGCCGTAATCTAATAGACGCTTTGCAATATCGAGGGTTGTAGCACCCGGCACATCGTCATGAGCTCCGTCATTTATCAGGCCGTCAAAAACAAACTCGTGCTTGCAGATACTGGGGATAGGCAGTTTATAGCAGTCTTTGAGGCTTTCTTTTATATAATTGGCGTTCAATGTAGCAAGCGGACCTGCCATTTTGATATTTTCGCGTCCAAGCATGAGTATATAGGCATAGGCCTTCATCATAACGGAAAAATTACCGTGGAAGCCTGAAACAACAGGTATATGAAGATATGGAAGTACGCTTTCGGCAACACCCACAGGGCCGCTGCCGGGACCTCCGCCGCCATGGGGCGTACTGAAAGTTTTATGCAGATTCAGGTGTAGTATATCAAAACCCATGTCTCCGGGACGGACTTTGCCGAGCAGCGGATTCATGTTTGCTCCATCGTAATAAAGCAAGCCGCCGGCATCGTGCACGAGTTTGGCTATTTCGCCTATTTCGCACTCGAAAAGCCCTAAGGTATTGGGGTTGGTCATCATAATGCCGGCAATCTCAGGACCGAGCAACGGTTTGAGGTCTTCCACATCTACAAGGCCATCGGCACGCGATTTCACCTCCACTGTCTCCAAGCCGCAGACAGCGGCGCTGGCGGGATTGGTGCCATGTGCGCTATCGGGTACGATAACTTTTATGCGGGCGAAGTCTTTGCGGGCAAGATGATATTCGCGCATCAGCATAAGACCGGCAAGTTCTCCATGAGCGCCTGCACAGGGAAGGAAAGTGAAATGCTTGAGGCCGGTAATTTCCGCAAGGGATTTATCTAAATTCTCTATCATCTCCATAGCCCCTTTCACCGTCTCTCTTGGCTGAAGCGGATGCAGACCAGTAAAAAGCGGATGATTTGCAACTTCTTCGTTGATTTTGGGATTATACTTCATTGTGCAGGAGCCGAGCGGATAAAAGCCCGTATCCACGCCGAAGTTCATCTGACTGAGATTTGTATAGTGGCGCACCACATCCGGCTCGCTAACTTCGGGAAGCTCCAAAGGAGTCTTGCGGGCAAGTTTGTCGGGCACTGCGGGAGCGCTTGCAAAAGATTTAGGGAGAGAATAGCCCGAGCGGCCTTTGCGTCCAAGCTCGAATATGAGTTTATCGTAATATTTCATTCTACAGCTCCTCCACTATTTTAACAAGTTCATCAATTTCAGCCTTGCTGTGCTTTTCGGTAACGCAGAAATTCAATTCCCCGTTTTCGAGCCTGAGAGCCGCAAAATAACCGCCTTCCAAAAGCGCTTTCTGCAATTTAGCAACATCGCATAATGGCTTGAGTGTAAACTCCTTGAGAAAAGGCTTATCCTTGTGTATATCTTCAAATTTACCGGTAGCAATAAGGCGGTCATATAAATAATGCGCGCCCTCGGTAGAAAGTTGATTTACTTTTTTCAGCCCTTCCGGGCCCATTAGCGAGAGATATACCGTTGCCCAAAGGCACATAAGACTCTGATTCGAACAGATATTGGAAGTTGCGCGCTCGCGGCGGATATGCTGCTCGCGTGCCTGAAGAGTAAGTACAAAGCAGCGTTTGCCGTTTGCATCTATCGTCTGGCCTACTATGCGGCCCGGAAGTTTGCGCATATGTTCGTTCTTGCATGCAAGGAAGCCAAGATAAGGACCGCCGTAATTAAGAGGCAAACCGAGGCTTTGACCCTCTCCTACGGCAATATCAGCTCCCCACTCGGCAGGGCTCTTAAGCACCGCAAGGGTGGAGGGGTCGCAATAAATTGTCATAAGCGCACCGGCTTCATGTATTTTATCGGCATAGCCGTCTAAGTCTTTCAAGCGGCCGTGTTTGCATATTTGGGGAACCAAAACTCCCGCTACATCCGGACCGAGTTCTGCGAGTACATCCTCAGCAATCACAAGCTCCGCATCGCTGTACTTCATATATGTTTTTACAACCTCCCGCACATGAGGCAGGACAGCGGAGGAAAGCACTAATTTCTTGCGCTTGCGGTTGCTTGCCAACATCATACGGAGCGCCTCTGCAGCTGCTGAAGGTCCGTCATACATGCTGGCGTTGCTCACATCCATACCCGTAAGACGGCAGATCATACTCTGATATTCAAAGATATATCGGAGCGTTCCTTGGGAGATTTCGCTCTGATATGGAGTGTAAGATGTAAGGAATTCTGAGCGGGAGGTAATGTAAGATGCTATTGACGGCACATAATGGTCATAGGCTCCCTGGCCTACAAACACCTTGAGCTGCACATTCTTACGACCGAGATTCTCAAAAAAGCCGCGCACTTCCTGCTCGCTCATGGCGGCAGGAAGCTCATACTCCCTTTTATATTTAAAAGCATCCGGGACGTCAGAATAGAGGTCTTCCAAATCGGAGACCCCTATCCTTTTGAGCATCGCACGAATATCTTCCTCCGTATGGGGAAAATAAGCGAATGTTCCCATATTTTTTACTTTATTATTTCAGAGTAGGCCGCAGCCGTCAATAGAGAATTCAGTTCAGAAGCGTCACTCATCTCCACCTTTATGATCCAGTTTGCATAAGGATCCTCGTTGATGAGTTCGGGGGCATCTTCGAGCTTTTCATTTACGGCCACAACGGTGCCGCTTACGGGACACAAGAGTTCGCTTGAAGCCTTCACACTCTCAAGAGCGCCGAATTCTTCGTCTTTTGTGACCTCGTCATCTTTAGAGGGAAGATCTACATAGGTAATGTCGCCCATTTCGCTTTGCGCAAAGTCGGTAACACCGATAATCGCGACCTTGCCGTCCACTTTAACCCATTCATGTGACTCGCTATAAAGGAGTCCTTCGATGATTTTGCTCATAATATTATTTTTTATAGTTGGTCTGATAAAATCTTTTCTTTACCACGGTACCGGGAAATATCTTGCGATGAATTTGTATATAGAGGGTGGCTCCCATGGCTCCGGCGCTACGGTTTACAAGAGCAAAGCAGATGCTCTTGTCGAGAGTTATGGAGCGGTATCCGGTGGTTACCATGCCCACTACAGTCCCGTCTTCCAAAAGCACGGGATAACCTTCGCGCGGAATGGCTCTGTCAGCCAGCTCTATACCTACTATCTTTTTTGCAGGCGGATTGGCCTTTTGAACTGCTATAGCATCTTTGCCTATGAATTCAGGTTTGTCCAAATGGCAGAATATGCTTAGGCCTGCCATTACGGGGGATATTTCCTGAGAAAGTTCGTGACCATAGAGAGGAAATCCGGCCTCGAAGCGCAGAGTGTCGCGGCAGCCGAGTCCGCAAGGAGTTACTCCGTCTTCAAGAAGATCCCTCCAAAGGTCAACGATTATATCAGGGGCAGCATAAACCTCAAATCCATCCTCACCGGTATAGCCTGTACGGCTTATAATAACTCTTCTGCCATCCAGAAAGATATCTATAAAACGGAAAGAAGCCACAGCCGAAAGGTCTTGATCGAGGATTTTTCCGAGTATGACCTCAGAATCGCAGCCTTGAACAGCCAATTGACCCCAATTATCAGAGTCGTTTATAATATTGACCAAAAAACCTTCGCTATTGTCTTTTATCCACCTATAATCTTTATCCAGATTTGCGGCATTCACAACCAAGAGATAATGGTTTTTGCGATATTCTTTGTAAATAAGAAGATCATCCACAGTGCCTCCATCAGGAAAAAGCAGCATCCCGTAGATGCATTGACCTTCTGAGAGCTTGCTTACATCTCCGGTAAAAATATAATTCACAAATTTTTCGGCATCGGGGCCGGAAATAATGATTTCTCCCATGTGGGAAACATCGAATACGCCGCATTTATTGCGAACAGCATTGTGTTCCTCAGCGATGCTCGTGTATTGAATTGGCATGTCGTAGCCCGCAAAAGGACTCATTTTTGCACCCAGGGCTATGTGCTCGGCATGCAGACAGGTTTTTTTGAGTTGGTTTTCCATTTATGGTTATAATAATATTATTAATGGGCTCTTAGAAAATCGAGATCTTTCTTTAATATCATCTTCCTATCCATGAGAGCCACCTTTTGAAAAAGTTGAATCTTACGACCGAGAGAAAGGTAAACTTTGTGTTCGTTTTTCCCTTTGCGCCACCATTTATAAAAACCTACAGGATCGTTTTCAAAAGGAATTTTAGCTACGATGCCGCTGCTGTAGCCGGGATAATCTATTACAAGTCCGAGACCGACAAATTTTTTATAATAATCGGGATCTGCTCTACGCAGCTTGCTTTCCAAAGGCCGAAGCAGTTCGAACTGATCTACCTGGAGCGTCTTCTCCCGCACTATCATCTTATGTATGAGAATAGGGTCGTAATTAATCCACACTCCCATTTTCATTGTTTTCGGTCCCTCTTCCGTGTCGAGTGTAAGCTCATCCATGGAAGTATAGACCTTGCTTGGGTCAAGTGGGTAAATTACGGTTTCGGTCATGTTCTATACAATTCAACAAAAATAGGGATTATATTTGAAAAAAACTAATTTAGAATACTGGATTGTCATGTTTTGCCCTCTTGCAAAGCCTCTTTTAGGGTATCATAAAAACATAAATTACAAGAGACTGGACAACTTGTCGTAATATCTCTTTGAAACGGGTATGCTGGGCGCTCCATCCGCATCCAGGTCGGCGAAAATCAAACCTCCGTCTTTACGAAGCACCGCAACATGCTTGGGGTTAACAAAATAGGATCGCTGACAACGAACCAGTCCATGCCTTATGCAATTTTCTTCGATTGAGTTCATAGAAGCCCTAAGGGAATATTTGCTGATTCTGCCGCCATCCATATACACTATATTCACATAATTTTCATCCGCCTTTATATAAAGTATGGAGCCAACAGCAATCAAGAGTTTGGGTTTCTTGTAAATGTCATAAAAACGTATCAAACTCTCATCTGCCTGATCCCTTTCTTTAGCAGCCTGCCTATGAGCCCCAATCGCATAAGAAAGAGTAAGTACTAAATACGGGTAGATTAAGATAAGATAGCTTTTGAGAAGGACGTGTTTGAATAGTACATTGAAATAAGTATAGAGTCCATTGGAAATCAAAGAAAGATACAGGCTTGCAAAGAGCGCAATCACAAGACATTCCCCTATACACCAGCATATATAATGAGCCCAGGTGAAATGTTTTTCCTTGGCAAAAATACGTAGAGCAGAACGCATTCCCGCCATAAGCACAAAAATAATGGCAAAGAGAATGGAGATGTTCAGCGTATAGAGCCCCCTGCGCATATCCAAGAGCTCGGGCATATTGAAAGGCTGATAAATTATGGAGAATGCGAGAAAAAACATTGGCATCACAAGCACATGCAGGGCTGCTGTCGTCCATTTGAAATAAACTTTGGGTAAATTATGCATATTCTTTAATCTGATTTTAAGTTCCAATTCTTATTCTTTGATTTCATCGCTTTCTGCAATTTTCATTCACTCATAACTTGAGTTGCTCACCACTTCTATAGTGACAAATATACATAATATATTGTTTTCATCACCAAAAACAGTGTTTTAATCTATAAAATCGTCTTTTAGTCACTATTCGTTCGTCCCTATAACTATTTGTTCCAAGACTCTTGCAAACAGAGTAAATTTGCTTTGTAAAAGAGAAAAACAGACAAAAGTAACAATTAAGTTATTATAGGTAAAATCAAAATGAAAACAATGAAAATCTGCGCATTTGGAGACTCGGTTTTGAAGGGTACCATACTTGAGAGCCTTAATCCTTTGCAATATACCCTTCCCTCCAAGACTTTCACTGATATTGCTGCGCAAACACTCGGCATTCAAATTGACAATTACGCCCGCTTCGGCAGTACTCTCGCAACGGGCGAGAAAATACTACTTCGCCATATCACAGCTATTCCTCAATACGATTATACTCTTCTTAAATTCGGAGGCAATGACTGCGACTACCATTGGGATGCCATCGCCGCTGAACCTGAGCGAATACACCACCCTTTTACTCCTTTAACGGAGTTTATGCTTAAATACGAGAAGTTAGTCAATAATATCCGCCTCTTGGGTTCATATCCCATAATCCTCTCTCTTACACCTGTAGAGCCTCAAAAATACTTCCGGCATATTACTCGTAATTTATCCGAAAGCGGACGGCGGAATGTTTTGGAATGGCTGGGAGGCACTCCCAACTTCATAAGCGAATGGCACGAAATGTATAATATCAAGCTTATGGCGCTCGCCACCCAATTAGGAGTCCCTGTAATTGATATAACTTCACCTTTCTACAGTAAACCAGCTTATGGCAAAATGTTGTGTGAAGACGGAATTCACCCGAACCTCGAAGGACAACAACTTATGGCTTCGGCTCTCTGTAAAAGTCTGAGCAACATCTTAAGCTCAGTGAAATCGGATAGCGAAATCAGCCCGGCGATCTGTTAAGGCGCAGATTCCCTTCAGCAATTCGAGCATTTCAACATTAAAAAATAAACTGCCACACAGGGCTGCAAGTATATTTTTATACAAAATAACGGCTATTGTAAAACAGAGGGATAGTTTTTTCAAAAAAATTTTGTGATTTATCTAAAAAAACCTATCTTTGCACTCCCAAAAGGGTGCTGTAGCTCAGGTGGTAGAGCAATGGACTGAAAATCCATGTGTCGCTGGTTCAACTCCAGCCAGCACCACAACAGGCAAGGTTCTTTGAAATCTTGCCTGTTTTTTATCTGCCTTGATTTGCTGCTCCGCCTTGCTAATTAGCGCTATTTTTATTATTATTGCATATTGATTAAAACTGAAAAACAACCATATTTCAACGATTATGAAAAAATTCCTATCCGTGCTCCTTTGCGGAGCTCTCATTCTTTCCTCTTCTGGATGTTCTTCTTTGAATAAGGCCCAAAAGGGCGGTTTAATCGGTGCCGGATCGGGCGCCGTGCTTGGAGCCGCACTCGGGTATATCATCAGCGGAGGAGATGCTAAAGCAATTGCTATTGGCGCCACAGCGGGCACAGCCGTAGGCGGTACAGCAGGTGCTTTAATCGGCAATAAAATGGACAAAAAAGCAGAAGAACTTGCCAAGCTTGAAAGCGCCAAAGTGGAAACCATCGACATCAACGGTCTTAAGGCCATCCGCGTAACATTCGACAGCGGCATACTCTTCCCCGTTAATGGCACCACCCTTAACGAAAGCAGCAAAACCACTCTCGCTAACTTCGCTGCAACTATGGCTGACCTTCCCGAAACAGACATAACCGTTTGGGGCCACACCGACAACACGGGTACTGCTGAGGTTAATAAGAGGATTTCCCAGAAAAGGGCGGATTCTGTATCCTCCTACCTCGAAAGTTTGGGAATAGCAAAGACTCGCATGACTTCTGAGGGCAAGAGCTACGATTTGCCGATTGCATCGAACGACACCGCAGAAGGCCGCACACTAAATCGCCGCGTTGAAGTTTATGTAACTGCCAACGAGGCCATGATTAAGGCTGCCGAAGAAGGCACCCTTAAATAATTCAGTGGAAACTAAATACATACAAGTTATACTCCCACTCCGGCTGGAGTGGGAGCCTTGTTATAGCCTGCCCGAAGATGACATCTTCTCGCAGGAGCAAAAACTTGTCCCCAAAATCGGGGATCGTATTAAAGTCAAGTTTGCGGGCAGAAACTATATTGCCGTTGTTTCAGCCTTGAATGTCAAACCCGACATAGACATTTCACGTATAGAAAGCGTTTTGGAATTCGACACCGGATTGGAGAGCGTATCTGAAGAGGAAATTGAGTTTTGGCGCTTTATTGCAAGTTATTACCTCTGCACCGTGGGAGAGGTCTATAAAGCGGCTTACCCCGCTTCCAGAACAAGTTCAGAGCAGACACGGCTTAGAGTAGAAGAGAGAAATAAGCGCCTGAAAAATAAAGAGATAGAGTTATGGAAGGTGCGGATTGCGAGACTTTCTGCCCGCCTGACCGCAAAAGACAAGGCTCTTGATAAAAGACATCGAGAGGACATTCAGGCACGTCTTATAAAAGAAAGACAGACTATAGCAAAAGATCTCGCAGAAGCACAAAAGCGACTCTTAAAACTTAGCGAAAGCCCGCACGCTGCTCCCCCGTTGCAGCTTCATAGTTACAAGCAAAACCAAGCTCTTGATAAGGCATTTAATCTCGGCAAGCCTGTACTGCTAAAGTCGTACGAGCGCTACGAAATCTATAAAAACCTTGCGGCAGAAACACTTTCCAAAGGCAAGAATATCTTGCTCTTGGTTCCGGAAATCGCTTTGACCAAACGCCTGCAAAGTATTCTTGAAGAGAGTTTTGCCGACACCTTGAAAATTCATCATTCCGAAGAAACACCTACTCAAAGGCGCAAGGTTTTCGAGACAATCAATAGCGGCAAAGCTTATATATTGCTCTCTACACGCTCCGGCATCTTCCTGCCATTCAAAAACTTAGGACTTGTAATCATAGACAGCGAGCAATCCCCCTTCCATAAACAAAGCGACATCTCCCCGCGCTATAACGGCCGCGATGCCGCTGTAATGCTCGGAAGAATTCACGGGGCTAAAGTTCTATTGGGGAGTTCCTCCCCATCTTTGGAGTCGTTGCTCAATGTAAAAACAGACAAATACTCTTTTGTAGAAGACCGCTTTAAAGAAGACGGTTCAAAAGATATTGCCGGAGACCCGCAAATAATAAATACAGCCGCTGAAAAACGCAAAAACGGCATGATAGGCTGTTTGTCTCGCAAACTCATTCAAAAACTGAGCAAAGGCAAAGTTGCCCTTATAAGAGGATTTGAGAAGACAGAAGAGGTAAAGGCGACTCTGATGCAAGTATTTCCTTCCGATACCGACCGCTTCCATATTTTCAGCATTTTTGAAGCTTCTAAAAACGATTTATCCGGCTACGATACTATAGCGCTTTTAAGCGCCGATGCCCTGTTCCGGTCAGAAGACTTCCGAAGTGATGAGAGGGCTTTCCAGTTTTTGAATTTCCTGAAAAGCGAATGCAGCCGCGTAATAATACAAACTTCTACTCCAAAGCATCAGGTATTTTCTTTAAAGAGCGCTGAAACTCTTCTTGCAGAAAGGCAGCAATTCTCTCTTCCGCCATACACCCGCCTTATAGATGTGTTGGTGCCGGAACACGATAAATTTGAAAACCTCCCTCCATTGCTTTCACGCCGGCTCCGCAAACTCGGCTTTACCGCCACAGATGCCATTCGCCGCAGCGACGGCAAGGTGCTGATACGCATAACGCTCAATCGCGATTCGCAGCTGTCAGTAAAAAAAGATGCCCTGCGCACTGCCGTTGAGGCTTTCCGCACAGAGCATAAACTCAGAATCAATATTTCCTTTGATGTAGATCCTTATTAGCTATAGGCAGAATAATTAGTTTACGGCTCAACAGCGATAGTGCGTAAGATGTAGAACGCCGGCAAACTATTGACTCGGCATATCTTAAAGCCTGTAAACACCCGCTATTTCGCCTTCAAATACGGCCTTACTATGGAAGTTACTATAAGGCATTCGGCGAGTATGTAGGTGGACATTATAACAAAACCTATGCGCGGGAAAGAATTCCCAAGCAGGCTTCGCCAAGCCACGAGGATATCGCTGAAAATGAATGCTAATCCGCCTAAAAAGCAAAGCCAGTAAACAGGATTGGCTGCGCCTGACTTCTTGTTGAATACTCCCCAGAGGCCGGAGAAAGATACAAACAAAAGAACAATGCCGTAAATAAATACCGCATATTTGATGGGTCCCTCAAATTCCAGGACATTGATAAGCACTAATGGGATAACAACTACGGCAATACCTGTAAGTATGCTCCAAAGCAGCTTGTCTCCCTTAAACAAGCCTTTTTTGAAAAATATGCTGATATAGAACAAATGCCCTATTAAAAAGCATGTGAGGCCTGTAACGAAAAACGGAAATCCTTCAATCATAAGGAACACATCCCCTGCGCAATGAAAAGCTAAGGCAAAGGTTAGAAGAACCCCTAACCATTTGGGAGCTATCGTGTCGGAAAGTGCAAGCAGGGCGTTGAGAAGCACAAGGGGCATGAGTACGGGTTTTGAAACCCGCGATAGAATAGGAATGTCGAAATAACAGCCCACTAAATTAAGGCCGACTGCCAGGGCAAAGAGCAGCAGCACTGTCCATTTTTTTGCGTTCATTTTATTCTTATTGGTTTGTCGTCATAAAGAAGATATCGCTTCGCCTTGCGTATCCAGCGTTGTTCCCCTTCCTTAACATGCTCTTGCACAACATCGAAGGTAAGTTCTCCGCAAAGATATTCTGCCATAACAGGGTCCGCTAAGCGCGTATATAGGCCTTCTGAAATACAAAAATGAGAATATCGGCCTGAAAGCCAATGCATAAGCTGCAATGTATGCAGAAGAGAGTGATAGCGGGCGCCGGGAAGGAGGATGAATTGGAAGCCGTGGCAAGCGGTACCTTTATAAATGCCCTCAACGGGCAAATAATCCAAAGGTCTTGCAAGTATGCCGTCCGGAAGCGGCATTCCGCCGGTATCCGCTTTAATCCAAGGGGCTCCGATTATCTCATAGGGGCGTTTTGTTCCTATCCCCGGCGATACATTTGTGTCGTTCCAAAGGCTTCCGCCGGAATAAAAATAGGGTGTAAATACTCCGGGAAAATCGTGTGCAGGAGGAATGGTCCAAGGCATCAGGAGACGGGCAGTATCGGCAACAGCAGCCGAAATTACATGCAACGGGTAAGGTGCCTTTATTTCATCCGAATAAAGATAACATAGTTCGCCTAATGTCAGACCGTGCCTGTGCGCAACAGCAGGAGTCCACTTATCTGCCATACCCACCGGAATTGTCCCCTCCACATCGCGTCCTGCAGGATTAGGATGATCCACCACATATAGGGCAGGAGGGTCGGAAAGGGAGTTCATGGCATTCATCAGCCGTAGAACATCAATCGTATAGGGAAAGTAGCGCGAGCCGACATCTTGAATTTCCACCACCAAGGCCGCAAGACCCTTTAAATCTTCTATATCGAAAAAGATATGTTCGCCTTCCGGCTGAAAAAGCTTTTTAAGATTCCCCCTCTTGCGAAACACCTCCCAAAGATATTTTCCGGAGGAGGCATTCCAGCAGGATTGCGTACAAAAGACCCCCACAGGCCCGCTTAGTAAAGCTTTATCGGTCTGTTCGGCAATAGGAGTGGTGCGGAACGAAAACATCTATTCGGCAATTATGCTTTCAGCAAGTGCAAGTACCTCATGCCCAAGAGCTTCTGCTCTTTCGGCGCTCGGAGCTTCGGAATATATGCGAATAATAGGCTCGGTGTTGGAGCGACGCAGATGCACCCATTCACGTTTGGCTTCAAAATCCACTCTTACCCCATCAATAGTGTTCAACTTTTCAGCTGCAAACTTTTCCTTCATGGCAGATAAAATCTTATCTATAAGCGCTGAATCCGAAAGTTCTATACGGCTTTTGGCAATATGATATTGGGGCAGGGTCTTCTTGTATTCACTAACCTTCATATCCAAATAAGCTAAATTGCTCAAGAATAGCGCAACCCCCACCACTGCATCTCTGCCATAATGGCTTTCCGGATAGATTACTCCCCCATTCCCTTCTCCTCCAATAATAGCGCCAACCTCTCGCATCATCGTGCTCACATTAACCTCACCTACGGCAGAAGCATAATACTCAGCTCCGTATTTTTCGCTTACATCCCTAAGGGCTCTGGAGGAAGACAGATTGCTTACCGTTTTCAGGTCTTTAACCCCCTCTTTTACAGCTAAGCCAAGCAGATAATCCGCCACGCTCACAAGCGTATATTCTTCTACAAAAGGCTCTCCGTCTTCACAAATAAAGGCTAAACGATCCACATCGGGGTCAACGCTGATGCCCAAATCAGCTCCCTCACGAACAACCGCCTTGGAAAGCTCAGTCAGATTTTGAGGAAGAGGCTCGGGATTATGGGCGAAGTTGCCTGTGGGCTCGCAATTCAGACATATACACTCTACTCCCAAACGCTCCAAAAGCCGCGGAATGATTATCCCTCCCACGCTGTTGATGGCATCCAAAACAACCTTAAAACGAGCTGCCTTTATGGCAGGGGCATCTACAGTTTTAAGTTTAAGCACGGAATCTATATGTTCATCGGTAAAATCGTGCTCCTCTATCTGCCCAAGCTCATCTACTGATGCAAAATCGAACTGACCGCTTTCAGCGCATTCCAAAATGCTTTGTCCCTGATCGGCAGTCAAAAATTCGCCATGCTCATTTAAAAGCTTCAGCGCATTCCATTGGCGAGGATTATGTGAAGCTGTAATGATTATCCCTCCATCCGCATTCGAAAAGACCACTGCAAGTTCGCATGTCGGAGTGGAGGCAAACCCGCACTTTATAACATCCACCCCGCAAGCTATCAGCGTACCGCATACCAATTTCTCGACCATTTGGCCGCTAATTCTTGCATCCCTTCCTACAACCACCTTATACTTGGCGCCATTCGGCTGCTTGCGCTCACGCAGTTTCGCACAATAGGCATAGCTGAATTTTACAATATCAATCGGGGTCAGTCCGCATCCCACAGCTCCTCCGATAGTTCCACGGATTCCTGAAATGCTCTTTATCAAAGTCATATTACTTTTATTTAGCCGCTTTTCTTTGTTCTTTTATGAATTCCTTTGTCTCCTTGGACACCGCATAAGGCGAAATCTTGGATGCCAACCCCACATTGTATGCGTTGAGAGACTCAGCCACACATCTGGCTATTTGTTCAGACACATCGGGATCCAGCCCCTTTTTGGGATACTTGCCTATAAGTTCCATACCCTTTTCCAATGTAGGTTCGGCAGTGAAGGAGCGGCAGTCTTCATTAACCTGATAACGATATGCAGCCAGCTCATACATGGCTTTATCCGTATCGTTAAGCACAACACCGACTTTTACTGCATTGGAATATTTTGCATAAGCGGTGTCGAAATCGAGAGTCAGAACTATTTCATTAGCATCAAGCATGTCTATAAGACCCTGGGCCAGCTCCTTATGAGAAGCGCAAGGGTTATGAGTATTTTCTATATAGGTTTTATAGCTGTTCCGGTCGCGACTGTCCGCTATCGCAGCCCATTCCTTATTGTCAAAGTCGCGCAGCCTTGCAGCGGCATCTTCCGTATGAGTCTTAACCATTCTTTCAGAATTGTAGTAGGCAACATAAGACTCGAGGGTATTGGCCACTATTGCATCCTTCCAACTAAGGGCATCGAATTGAGTGAGTTTGGCCATAGCCACCTTTTTTTCCGCTTCCTGTGCGCCTGGATAGTTGATATAGTATTCGTAAGATTCAGCAGTATTGGTTTTGCGGGCAAACTCCCATGCATATACCACCTCATCCACTTCCACTATTGCAAGGCCGTTCTTAAAGCTGCCTGCGCTATTGAAAATGAAAGATATGGCCAAAGTGCCGTCTTGGGCGATATAGCCCATGCGTTTGTTCCTGCGCACAGCGGCAAGACCCTCCGAGAAGGCTTCGCCGCCATCGTATATAGGTTCTACGCGCACTTCGCCGCTTGTCTTTATATACCCGTATTTATAAGCTTTGCGGACTAATGCAAAACCATTGGTGAAAGGCTCTGCCGAATCGTAGGTCTCAGGAACCACCACCATGCCTTTATCGTTTATATAGCCATATTTACTTCCTTTAAGAGCGGGGGCAATGCCTTCGCTGAAAGAGCCGATATTGTTATATACGCAAGGGAAGATAGGGGCGTTCTGCTTGTTTATAAGACCGAACAAACCGCCCTGAGCCACCACCGCAACACCATTTTGAAAATCAGACACATAGTCGTAAACCACGGGAACAACAATTATCCCGGAAGTATTTATGAATCCCATACGACCGCTTATGCCTACTGCCGCCATTCCTTCCACAAAATCGCGAAAAGTGCTGAAGTCAAAAGGAGCCACAACAGAACCGTAATTGTTTATCAAGCCCCACTTATCCCCCTTCTTTGCCCATGCAACGCCTTCGTTGAAAGGACGGATATCATCATAGACACAGGGCACAAGCCGTTGTCCCCTTGCACCGACCACTCCGCATTTAGGGATGGAAAGTTGCCAGCTTGTTATGCTGGTATCGACGCGGGCTTTTTCGGGCAGGGTCTTTACTATGGCAAATCCCTCTGAAAAATCGCTTGCATCTTCGAACTCAAAAGGAAGCAGCTGCTCGCCTTGACGGCTTATAAGCCCCCATTTGCCATTCCTTTTTACAAAAGTTGCGGGAAGATTATCCCGGAAACTCTTTACCTCCTCATATTCGGTAGGAATCACCATCTCACCGGAAGAATCTATAAAACCGATTTTGCCATCCAATTGAACGGCAGCGAGACCTGCAGAAAAGTCCTCCACCTTTTCATAGATTAAAGGAACGAGAACTTTGCCGTCAGCGCCCACAAAACCATATTTGCCATCTGAGCAGGCGGCAGCCTTATTCTCTTTGAATGGGTTTAAGGCGGAATACTTGCAATCTACAACATATTCGCCCTTTTTATTGATTACTCCATATTTGCCGTTCAGCTTTACAAGCGCAAGGCCGTTCCAGAAGTCTCCGGCCTCATCATATTCACATGCGAGCAAAAGCTTGCCGTTCATATCTATAAAACCGAATTTACCGTCCAATTTTACGAGCGCAAGGCCCTCGGAATAGTCGGAGATTTGGGAATAAATTGCCGGAGCGACGAACTCTCCCCGCCTGTTTATAACTCCCCATTTACTATCGGCAAAACAAATGTTGCCCAAAAGGAAAATAAGGCCGGCCAGAAAAATTATTTTTTTCATAGTTCGAATTGAATTATTATTCAACAAATTTAACAAATGCTTTGGATTATACAAAAAAAAGAGCTCGCAACCTTGTTGCGGGCTCTTACCTAACTTTTGAAAGAAAACTTACTTCTTTCTGGCCTTATAGCGTTGATAGAACATATCAACTCGGCCGGCCGTATCAATAATTTTGGTTTTGCCGGTATAGAACGGATGAGATGTATTGGAAATCTCAACCTTTACGAGGGGGTATTCAACACCATCCACAACGAGCGTCTCCTTGGTGGGAGCGCAGGAACGGGTGATAAACACATCTTCGTTTGACATATCCTTGAAAGCTACAAGACGGTAGGATTCGGGATGGATTCCTTTTTTCATTTATTTTTAATTTTTAAAAGAATTTTGTAGTGGGTAGGAGAATCGAACTCCTATTGCGAGATTGAGAATCTCGAGTACTAACCGTTATACGAACCCACCAATTTTTAGGACTGCAAAGATAGGTATTTTTATTTATACGACAAATATTTTTCGCCATTTTAGTATATTTGCAACATGAAAACTACAACTAAAGTCATCATTTGGGTCATCGTACTTGCAATCCTTGCCTTGGGCGTATGGTTTGGCATACGCTTCTATTGTGTATGGGGCACCGGCGTCAGAGCCGGAAACCTCAATCAAGTAGTGTATAAAGGCTGGATTTGGAAGACTTATGAAGGACGCATCATCATGCCCGGCTTCAAAAGGGAAAAGTCTAAAGACGGCAGCGGCCTGCAAAGCAACGAGTTCAATTTCTCGGTAGATAAAGATGCCATAGGCTATCGCGCAAACGGCTCCACATTTTCCATAGCGGACTCGCTTTCTCGCTGCAGCGGCAAAAACGTGCAGGTGAAATACCGGGAATATAGCGGCGCCCTCCCCTGGAGGGGTATGCAGCGTTACATCGTGTATGATATTCTCTCCGTTTCCAATCCTGTAGGAACAAGCACAATACCTTTTGAAACCAATTAATCCATGAAAAGATATATACTTGCAGCGTCAGCCTCACTGGCGCTCTTTGTTCACGTTAATGCGCAAAGGGTTCTCCCAGCATCCAACCCGAACGGAAAACTGCTTAGCATGGAAGAAGCCTCTTTCAGCCGCGATGTTTATCCTTCGAGCAAAGCTTTCCATTGGGAAAACGAACACGATTTGGTAGAGGGGGCTGCTAAATGGCGTTGGCCCAAGTATAATCTACCTGAAAGCGAAGAAGAGGGCATAGTTTACGGTAAAATCTATTCCCGCAACGAGTTCGGAATAACAACAGGAATTTTCCCATCCAATTCTGGCGAACTTCTCGCTGTAGTCCGCAAAGATGAAAGGGCTGTATCGGAGTTCCCCCTGCTGGATATCAGCACACGCACCGGCTCTCTTGTGAAGCTCCGCTACCCGATGAACGGCATGAATTCCGAAAAGCTCAGCCTCTGTGTCTGCGATACTCTCGGCAACATCCTTAGAGAGATAATTCCCGGTGATTTTACTTCCGAAAGGTATCTTACCGGAATCTGCTGGAGCCCTGATGACAAATATATCTTCATTCAAGTGGTGGACCGCAGCCAGCACAAAATGGCCCTTAATATGTACAGGGCATCTGACGGCGATTTTGTGCGAACGATTCTAAGAGAAGAAAACCCCGCTTGGGTAGAGCCTCTCGACCCCCTGTTCTTTATAAAAGACACTTATTCATTCCTTTACAGAACCGACAACCGCGACGGCTACCGCAAGCTCTACCTCTGCGATACTCTTGGCACAATCCGTCTTCTTACCAAGGCGGATGCCGATGCCTCCTATGTGGGGAATGACGGCAAATATGTTTATTATACTTCAGCTGAAGTCTTCCCTGTCGAAAATCATCTTTTCCGGATACGCATCAGGAATGCTTCCAATGTGCGCAAAGCTGTTTTCGGCAAGCCCGAAAGGCTTACTTTTGAGCCGGGATGGCATAATATAAGGCTCAGCCCCGACTGCACGCAATTTATAGATACTTGGAGCTACCTTGACATCCCTAGGGTTATTGCGCAAAAAGACATAAAATCCGGCTCCTCCAAAGTGCTTTACGAAGCGCCTGACCCGCTTGAAGATTATGCGCGCGTAGAGATGGAATTCGGCACTGTGCCTTCGGCTGACGGAGCGTTTGAAAATTATTACCGCCTCTACAAGCCCCTCAATTTCGATCCCTCAAAAAAGTATCCCCTTCTTTTATATGTTTATGGAGGGCCTCACAGTCAAATGGTTAAAAACTCCTGGTTAGGCGGAGTCCGTATGTGGGAAATGCTAATGGCTCAGCGCGGTTACATTGTTTATGTGCAGGACAATCGAGGCACTCAAAATCGTGGAGCCGCCTTCGAAAAGGCGATAAACCGAGAATTGGGGCAGGTTGAAATGGCCGACCAGATGGTAGGAATAAGGCGCTTGATGGAGCAGTCTTGGGTGGATTGCGAACGCATCGGAGTATGTGGTTGGAGCTATGGCGGATATATGACCATCGGCCTGATGACAAATTATCCCGAAATATTCAAGGTCGGAGTTGCAGGAGGACCGGTAATAGATTGGAAATGGTATGAGATAATGTATGGTGAGCGCTATATGGACACAGAGGAAACCAATCCTGAAGGTTTCAGCAAAGTGTCGCTGCTTGGTAGGGCGAAAGACCTCAAAGGCAAGCTTCTCATCTGCCAGGGGGCTATAGACAATACCGTTGTATGGCAGCACAGCCTGAATTTTGTGCAGAATTGCATAGAAGAGGGCGTACAGCTCGACTACTTTCCCTATCCGCTCAGCGAGCACAACATCGCAGGCGAATGGCGCATCCATCTCAATCAAAAAACCACCGATTACTTCGACGCCTGGTTATAGAGTCCTGACTTTAGGCATACCACTCTTCCGAAGCCGTATAACGAACAGCAATTGACACTGAGAGGCCTGTCCACCCCGGACGGGTATAGGGGAAGGGCGCCGCAGTAAACCACACAGGAAACGGTGGGAGGGGCCGAAGCGAACGAAATAATTCGACTGATTATAAAAGTATTCCTGCTACTTATTCAGCACGCCGAGCTGCTTGCCAACCTTTATAAAGGCGGTGATGGCTTTGTCTAATTGCTCCTTTGTGTGAGCGGCGGAAAGCTGAACGCGGATACGGTCCTTGCCCTTGGGTACCACCGGATAGGTAAAGCTGGTGACAAATATATTTTCCTTGGCCATTGTGGCGGCAAACTTTCCTGCGAGTATGGGATCGTAGAGCATGACTGCGCAGATGGCGCTTTGAGTAGGAAGAATGTCAAATCCGGCAGCCATCATCTTGTCGCGGAAATAAACAACATTCTCTTGAAGATGATCATGCAGCTCATGATTCTCTTCCATCATCTTGAATACCTCTATACTTGCAGCGCAAATCATCGGAGGCAGAGAATTGCTGAAAAGATAGGGGCGGCTGCGCTGACGAAGCATATCGATGATTTCCTTGCGTCCTGTAGTGAATCCGCCCACGGCTCCACCAAAGCTCTTACCGAGGGTCCCCGTGAAGATATCAATATGACCGTACAAATCGAACAACTCGGCCACGCCGCGTCCGGTAGGTCCTACAACACCGGCCGAATGGCTTTCATCCACCATAACAAGCGCATCATATTTTTCGGCAAGCTTGCATATCTTGTCCATTGGAGCAACATTGCCGTCCATAGAAAATACACCGTCGGTACAGATTATGCGGAAGCGCTGGGCCTGGGCCTCTTTGAGGCAACGCTCGAGGTCTTCCATATTCGCGTTTTCGTAGCGGTAACGAACAGCCTTGCAAAGCCTTACACCGTCTATGATGGATGCATGATTAAGAGAGTCGGAAATAATAGCATCATCTTTAGTGAAAAGAGGCTCGAAAAGTCCGCCATTGGCATCGAAACAGGCAGCATATAGTATAGTGTCTTCGGTGCGGAAATATCTGCTGATGGACTTTTCCAACTGCTCGTGGAGGTCTTGTTTGCCGCAGATGAATCGTACACTGCTCATGCCCAATCCTCTTTCGTCCATAGCCTTTTTAGCAGCGGCAATAAGACGGGGATTATTGGAGAGACCTAAGTAGTTGTTGGCGCAAAAGTTAAGGGCCTTACTGCCGTCAGCGAGAGTTATCTCTGCGCCTTGAGGAGAGCAAATGGTACGCTCATGCTTATAGAGCCCCGCATCCTTGATGCCTTGCAGCTCAGCACGCAGATGTTGTTGAAATTTACCGTACATTTTATGAAATAGTTTTAGATTTGTTACAAATTTAGTAAATTTGCTGAACATTTGTAACATTAACGACAAATAACTTTGCATATATGAAAAACATATTGGTAATAGGTTCTGCCGGTCAGATCGGCTCCGAGCTTACAATGAAACTCAGAGAAATCTACAATGGCAACATCGTGGCTGGCTATAGGTCCACAAAGCCCGAAAAAGAATTGCTTGAGAGCGGCCCGTCGGAAATGGTTGATGCGCTCGACGCAAAGCGAATTGCCGAGGTCGTGGCAAAATATAAGATTGACACAATCTATAATCTTGCCGCCCTGCTTTCCGCCGTGGCCGAAAAAAAGCCCCTTATGTCATGGAACGTCGGCCTTAACGGACTCATAAACACCCTTGAAGTTGCACGGGAATACAAGTGCGCCGTATTTACGCCCAGCTCCATTGGCGCTTTCGGTCCCAGCACCCCGCACGACAATACTCCGCAAGATACCATCCAGCGGCCTACCAGCATGTATGGCATCACCAAGGTAGCAGGCGAACTTTTATCGGACTATTACTTCTATAAATACGGTTTGGACACCCGCTCGGTGCGTTATCCCGGCATCATCTCCTATACCACCCTCCCTGGCGGGGGAACAACCGACTATGCTGTGGAAATCTATTATGCTGCCATAAAAGGCGAAGAATTTGTTTGCCCCTTAGCGAAGGGAACCTATTTGGATATGATGTATATGCCCGATGCCCTCAAGGCTGCAATCGACATTATGGAAGCCGACCCCTCAAGGCTCATTCATCGCAATTCATTCAACGTAGCCAGCATGAGTTTTGCACCGGAGCATGTATATGAGGCCATCAAAAAGGAAATCCCGAGCCTCAAAATGCGATACGAAGTGGATCCTGTCCGTCAAGCCATTGCCGACTCCTGGCCCAACAAGATGGACGACAGCTGCGCCCGTGAGGAATGGGATTGGAATCCTCAGTACGATTTAGCAAGCATGACCAAAGACATGATTGAGAATCTGCGCAAAAAGCTTTAGGCTTAATCACCCACTCTTTCTTTTGCATAGTCCAAAGTGACTTTGAAGTTTTTCCGGCGAAGCGATGGAGCATCGAACATAGCATCGGTAAAAATCTGCTCACATATGCTTCTCAGGCCTCTGGCTCCTATTTTTTTGGTGATCGCCGTATCTACAATAAAGTCGAGGACCTCAGGCTCCACCTCTAAATTGATGCCATCCAGCTCGAAAAGTTTTTTGTATTGCTTGATTATGGCATTCTTGGGCTCCAAAAGAATGCGTTTGAGGGCATCTCTATCCAACTCATCCAAATAAGTTACAACCGGCAAGCGCCCCACTATCTCAGGAATGAGACCGTACTTTTTAAGATCTTGAGCCTCCACATACTGCAAGAGATTATCCTTGTCGATTTTCTGCCTTTTCACTGCACCAAAGCCGATTACTTGTGTATTCAGGCGAGAGGCAATATGACGCTCTATCCCTTCGAAAGAACCGGCGCAAATAAATAGAATATTCTGGGTGTTTACCTGTATGAATTCCTGCTCCGGATGTTTGCGTCCGCCATAAGGAGGAACATTTATTACAGAGCCTTCGAGCAACTTCAGCAGAGCCTGCTGCACTCCTTCGCCCGAAACATCGCGGGTAATGGATGGATTGTCGCTTTTACGCGAAATTTTATCCATCTCATCGATGAACACGATTCCGAGTTCCGCCTGCTTGGGGTCATAATCGCTCTCCTGCAAAAGGCGCGAGAGTATGCTCTCCACATCTTCGCCCACATAGCCTGCCTGAGTCAGCACTGTAGCATCCACGATTGTAAACGGAACATAGAGCATCCTAGCGATAGTTTTGGCGAGCAGGGTTTTTCCCGTGCCTGTAGGTCCTACCAAAAGGATATTGCTCTTTTCGAGTTCCACACTATCCGGATCATCTTGAAGGATATTGTTCAGAATGCGCTTGTAGTGATTGTAAACCGCTACGCTGAGTGTCTTCTTGGCCCTGTTTTGCGCTATTACATATTGGTCCAGGAATACCTTTATCTGCCGAGGCTTGGGAAGCTTTAATTTTTGTTCTTTTTTAGTATCTAACATTTCTCTTGGATAGTATGCTGTCCACCATTCCGTAATCGAGCGCTTCCTGAGCCGTCATCCAATAATCGCGGTCGGCATCTTTGAAGACCTTATTAAAAGGCTGTCCGGTATGTTCCGAGATTATGGTGTAGAGTTCAGTGCGATATTTCTCTATTTCTTTGGCGGCAATCATAATGTCAGATGCCTGACCGTGAGCTCCACCTAAAGGTTGGTGGATGAGCACCCTGCAATGCGGCAGAGCGTGGCGTTTCCCCTTTGCACCTGCGCAAAGAAGTACTGAGCCCATAGAAGCCGCCATGCCGGTGCAGATGGTGGACACCTCCGGTTCAATAAGCCCCATAGTATCATAAATACTGAGTCCGGCAGAAACACTTCCACCCGGAGTATTAAGATATAGAGAGATATCCCCATGATCCTTGGAAGCTAAGTAGAGGAGCTGAGCCTGCACAATATTGGCAACAGTATCGTCTATGGGAGCTCCTAAAAAGATAATCCTATCCATTAAAAGGCGCGAGAAGACATCCATGGCCGCCACGTTGAGCTGGCGCTCTTCTAAAATAGTGGGATTCACATAGTTTTCGTAGCGATGGAGCGTGGCAGAGCCTATGCCCTGCGACAATGCAAATTTTTCAAAATCTTTCATTACTTGAGTTCGCGGAATTTATCGCTGCTTATTTTTTTAGAATTAAGAGTTATCTCCTCTTTGAGCTTGGAAATCACCTTTTGGTCTTCCACCTGTTCAACAAGGCGATCTATTTGTTTACGATCGCTCAGAAGCTGTTCTGCGCTATTATTGATAATGTCTTCGGGAACATTTCCCATGCCGTACATAGCATACTGATAAGTCACATAGGCCCTTGCCGCCTCCTCAAGATCACTCTTCTCTATCTTGAAGCCATACTTCTTCATGAAAGCGCTGCGCACAAGCTGCCAACGAAAATCTTCCAAAAAGCCGGGAAACTCTTTCTCGAGTTCTTCGGATTTTACTTCTTCATTGCTTGCGGCAAGCCAGCGCTTTAGAAAGGCCTCGGGAAGTTCCACCGCCGCCTTTTTAACAAAATATTTACGTATGTCGGAATTCAGCCTCCATTCGCTCTGATTCTCATAGTCAGCTGTAAGACGTTCGGTAATTTCTTTTTCTATCTCTTCATCCGACTTCTTCTCTTCTTTTTCCTCATAATATTTTTTGTAGCTCTCTTTCATATTCTTCTTGTCCTGGGCGGAAACGCTTATTTTATAAGAGTTTATGCTATCCGACTTGCCTGCATCCACATTCACTTCGGGATAGAGTGCTATATCAAAGATGAAAGTAAAGTCACTTCCATCCTTCCATTCCTGCTCAGGCTGCTTTTCACTGCCGAGAGGTTCGCCCAAAATATGTAATTTCTCTTCTTCTATAAAATTGTTCAGGCTTTGCGAAATAAGCTGATTTACGGCCTCTGCAAGAATCTGCTCGCCATATACGCGGCGTATCATACTCTCAGGCGCCATGCCCTTGCGAAAACCCTTGAAATCAGCCGTACGCTTGCGTTCAGCAAGTTTCTTGCGTACAATTTCAGAATAATCATCCTTGACTATCTCGAGTGTAAGCTCAAGGTTTAGGGTATCAATCTGTTTTTTTGAAATTTTCATTTTTTATTTTTTCTTTTTGGATATTCTATTCTTTCGTGATACATCTGAGAAAGATAGGTTTTGAGCACCTCTTTTACCTTTTCAAGATCTTTCACGGAAATTTCGGCATCACGGAATTGTCCTTGCTCGGACTTTTCCTCCACAATTCTCTCCACAAAAGAGTTGAAGCTCTCCGTAGAATAGTCTTTAAGTGTGCGGGAAGCAGCCTCTATGCTGTCGCAAAGCATTATTATTATCTGTTCACGTGTCTGCGGGCAAGGACCGGGATACTCAAAATCGGAAGCGAAAATCGCATCTCCCCCTTCATTGATATATTTATTATAAAAATAGCCGGTACGAGTGGTTCCGTGATGAGTGCGTATGAAATCCACCACAATTTGAGGAAGATGATGCTTGTCGGCCAATTCCACCCCATCCTGCACATGCCTTATAATATCTTGAGCGCTTTGAAGAGGCGTAAGGGCGGAATGATACCTTTTGGTTACATCTGCTCCATTCAGCATAGACTCGTTCTCAACAAAACAGAGCGGATTCTGTATCTTACCTATGTCGTGATATAAAGCCCCCACGCGTACAAGCTGTGGGTCAGCTCCTATCGCACGTGCAGCGGCATCTGCCATATTCATAACCTGAAGAGAATGCTGGAACGAGCCGGGTGCCTTCTTTTCAAGTTCTTGAATAAGCGCATTGGAAGTGTCTGCAAGTTCCGAGAGCCTTGAGTTCGATACCAAGTTGAAGATGCGTTCGAACAGATATGTGAGAGGAAAACCTGCAACCGGAAGCATGGCAGCCGCAAACAGATACACCGAGATGCGCAGCATTCCTCCGCCGGTAAGATCTATCATCCTCATTCCCAAATACACCAATATCATAACGGCATAGGAGATAAATGCATTAACAAACTGCAGCCAGCCTTTATTGAAGCGACGGAATAAATAAACCGGCACAACGCCACCGACAAGAAATACGGTATAAACTACCACGGGAGATTCCGAAAAGAAAAGTATAGGAAGAAGGGTAATTGCATACACTATGTAAATAAGGCGGTTTTCGAAGAAAGGCTCCAAAAGCATGGCACAAAGGGCGAAAGGAACTAAATAAATCAAACCGCTTTCCACTCTCGGCACAATGATGCCGGCAAGCATAAAAATCCCTATCACCATGATAAGATAGGAATACAGGCTTTTTTGAGAAAATATTTCGGGATTGGAGAAGTGGATGGCAAAGAAAATCAAAAGCACTAACGCTAACGCCAATATGCCATTGCCAAGCCAATAGAAAAAGGGAGCATGCTTACCGTGGCCAAGGCTGTTCTGATATTCTCTGGTATAAGAATCCAGCATCTGGGCAATTTCGGCGGTAACTATTTCATCATTAGAGACAATGAGTTGGCCGGCGCTTACAAAGCCCAGAGTAGGAGATACCGTTTTGGAAGATTCCGTTTCAATAAGTTCGCTGGTTTCGCGGTCATAAATCAGATTGGGCGTGAGCAATTCATAAACTCCGGCAGTCCTGAGGACGGAATCGACATTCACTCCCGGATTTTCGGCTAAGACGCTTGCAAGCAGGGCCAAACGCGCATCCGATAGCTTATAAACCTCAGATACAGGCCTTGTGCTTGCCCTTTTGCCACGCTGCAGATAAATTATTTCGGAAGGCTGACCGGAAACCGCTACTATACCATCATCGCCCACAACACCCTTTTCGTAAATCCCTGCAATGTTCGAGACTATGGAAATTCTAAGATTTTCGGCTTCCTGCAAATCAATTTCAGAGGCGGAGCGAAGATTCTTGTTTTCTGTTTCGATAGAAAATCGGTAGTAAGGTATAGGAGGAGTTGAATTCTGGGACAATTCCTCTATCATCTGCTCATCGGTTTTATAAATCGGGAAATCGAAGGGTGCGATGAGGGTTTCATACTTCCATGCTTGTCCTACCTTATATTCGTAGCTGAGCTTTGGATTGCGCGGCATGGCGAAAAGCAGCACGAGAAAAAGTACAGCCAAGGGAATGATTATCTTTATTATTCTATTCATTTTTATCGCTTTGTGGCACTTCGCCCTCGCGGGCTATGTAGCCGTAGGTCATACAGTCTAAAAGAGATGGACACAAGCCTCGCAAAAACACGGTAAGCCTGCCTAAGGCCGTGAGTATTACTTGATTACGGCGACGTATTATGGCTTTTGCCAATTTAATAGCTACCTTTTCGGCGCTCATAAGCCTGCCTTCGTTCAGGGGCGTACTCCCCTGCTGTGAGCCGTCTGCGGTAAGAGCCGCATTGCGCACATTGCTTGAGGTATAACCCGGTGCAAAAACAAGCACATTCAAGCCGTCTTTCAGATGCTCTATACGGAGCGCATCTAAAAAACCCCGTACTGCAAACTTCGAAGAAGAATAGCCGCTGCGCGCAGGCAGTGAAGAGAGGCCTGCCACACTTATTACACCCGCTACCGTACCTTTGCTTTCAAGCAGATACGGCAAAGCAGCTTTGGTACAATAGACAGTGCCCCAGAAATTTACATCCATAAGGGTTTTCAACACTTTTAGATCGACATCGCGCAGCATCGCCCTCATACTCACACCGGCATTGTTCACTAATACGTCTATACGAGAAAAACGCTCTATGGCAGCCTCTATAAGCGCCTTGCAATCAGACTCCTTTGTTACATCGCAACGCACACAAAGCAGATTCTCCGATGGGGCTATGGACGGGCCAAGCTCTTTAAGAAGCTCTAATCTGCGGGCAGAGGCAACCACTTTTGCTCCGTAACTTCCGAACAAGCGAGCAGAGGCCAAGCCTATTCCGGAGCTGGCGCCTGTAATTATTATCACTTTGCCGGTGAAGTAAGCAGAATTATTCATTATTCTATGGTCATTGCGGCTATTTCGTCATCATATTTGCCGGCATCTAACTTGGCTTTTATCTCCTTGAACGCATTGAGAGTGTAATTCACATCTTCCATGCTGTGGGAGGCGGTGGAAACTATGCGGAAGATTATCATGCCCTGGGGTATGACGGGATAAACCACAATCGAACAGAAGATACGGTAGTTTTCACGCAAGTCCTTTGCAATTTGGGTAGCTTGAGCCACTCCGCCCTTTATATGTATGGGAGTAACGCAGGCCTCCGCCTCGCCTATATCAAAGCCTGCATCTAAAAAGCCTTTTTGGATGGCATTTGTAATGTCTTTGCATTTTTTACGACGGGCATCTCCCTCGGGAGAATCTATTATTTCCATGCGCTTGATATTTCCCTGCACATAAACCATCGGCAGGCTCTTCGCATACATCTGGCTGCGAAGATTGGCCCGCAGATAATTTATTATGGATTTAGGACCGGCCACAAATCCGCCTATGCTCGCCATGCTTTTTGCAAAAGCGGCTATATATATGTCCACCCCATCCATGCAATTCTGCTCCTCAGAGGTGCCGCGCCCATGCTTCCCCATAAGACCGAAGCCGTGGGCGTCATCTATCAAAAGGCGGAAAGGATATTTTTCCTTGAAGGCTGCAATCTCGGCAACCTTGCCCATTGCGCCCGTCATACCGAATACTCCTTCGGTTATCACCAACACACCTCCGCCGTTTTCATCAGCCTTCTTAACCGCTCTTTGAATAACTTTTTCAAAGTCTGCCATATCGTTGTGACGGAACTTGTATTTTTCGCCCAAGTGCATGCGTATTCCGTCCAAAAGGCAGGCGTGCGACTCAGAATCGTAAACTATTACATCGTGACGGCCCGTAAGAGCGTCAACTGTACTTACAATTCCCTGATAACCGAAGTTGAACAAAAATGCATCCTCCTTTTTTTCAAAGTCTGCAAAAATCTTCTCCAGTCTTTCATGCTCACGGGTGTGACCGGAAAGCATACGGGAGCCCATGGGATATGCGAGACCGTATTTCGCAGCCACCTGCGCATCGGTCTTGCGCACTTCGGGATGATTACCAAGCCCCAAATAATCATTCAGGCTCCAGTTCAATACCTGTATGCCGTTGAAAGTCATGTGAGGGCCGAGTTCTCCTTCCAAACGCGGATATACATAATAACCGAAGGCCTGGTCGAAATACTGGCCTATCGGACCGGCAGAGCCTTTTTCTATACGGGTAAAAATATCGGAATACATGATTTCTTAAGCGTCTATGTTTGCATAATGAGCGTTTTCTTCTATGAATTGCCTGCGTGGCGGAACATCCTCACCCATCAGCATGCTGAAAGTGCGCTCTGCCTCAGCTGCATTTTCGATGGTTATCTGGCGGAGGCGTCTTTTTTCGGGGTTCATCGTGGTTTGCCACAATTGTTCCTCAGACATTTCTCCCAAACCTTTATACCTTTGCACAGTGTAACCTTTTCCCATGCGCAAAGCGGCATTCTCGCGCTGCTCTTCCGTCCAGCAATATTCCTCTTCCTTTCCCTTCTTTACTAAATAGAGCGGCGGAGTCGCAAGATATACATAACCGTCTTTTATAAGGTCGAACATATATCTGAAGAAGAAAGTTAGGATGAGGCAGGAGATATGCGAACCGTCCACATCGGCATCGGTCATAATAATCACCTTATGATAGCGCAGACGGCTGAGGTCCAAGCGTCTGTCGCCGTTTTCATCTTCTTCTTGGGCAAAGCGCACGCCGAGAGCTGTGTAGATGTTTTGAATTTCCTGGCTTTCGAAAGCCTTGCCGTAGGCGGCTTTTTCCACATTGAGTATTTTACCCCTGAGCGGAAGGATGGCCTGATAGCGGCGATCACGCCCCTGTTTTGCCGTTCCGCCTGCAGAGTCGCCCTCCACGAGGAAGATTTCACATTTTTCAGGATTATTTTCCGAGCAATCAGCAAGTTTGCCGGGCATTCCGGCTCCGGAAAGCACAGTTTTGCGCTGTACCATTTCACGAGCCTTTCGGGCAGCGTGACGCGCAGTGGCGGCAAGCAATATTTTCTCGATTATTATCCTGGCGTGTTTGGGATTTTCTTCTAAATAAATGCTTATGGCATTTCCTGTTGCCTGGCTTACAGCCGCCGTAACCTCGGTATTGCCCAACTTGGTTTTGGTCTGGCCTTCAAACTGAGGCTCCTGAACCTTTACGCTGATAACTGCCGTGAGGCCCTCGCGATAATCTTCCTGAGCAAGTTCAACCTTGGCCTTTTCCAACATACCGCTGGATTCGGCATAATTCTTCATTGCCCTGCTGAGACCCATTTTAAAGCCCTGCAGATGCGTTCCGCCTTCTATAGTGTTAATATTATTTACATAAGAATAAACTTTCTCGGAATAACCGGTATTATATTGAAGAGCGATATTTATGGGAATAATTTTATCGCTTTCTACGCAAATCGGCTCAGGAATAAGCTTTTCTGCTCCGGCATCCAGATAGTCGATGAACTCGCGCAGACCCTGCTCGCTGTAAAACACCTTTGATTTTTTTACCTTGCGGCCTGTAGGCTTTTTATCGCCGTTGCTGTCCACCACCATCTCATCTACCTCTTCGCGATGATCGGTGAGCGTTATTCGTATGCCTTTATTAAGGAAAGCCAGCTCACGGAGACGGGCGGCAAGAGTGTCATATTTAAAATTTGTAGTATGGATAAAAATGGATGGGTCGGGATGGAAGGTAATAATTGTACCCGTCTCGCTGCTCGTTCCCACCTCCTCCACCTCACTTATGGGTTTGCCCTTTGAATATTGCTGACGGAAGATTTTTCCTTCGCGATGCACTTCTGCGGTAAGAAGATCGCTGAGGGCATTCACACAGCTTACGCCAACACCATGCAGACCGCCGGAAACCTTGTAATTGCTCTTGCTGAACTTTCCGCCGGCGTGAAGAACTGTCATTACAACCTCAAGCGCACTGCGCCCCTCTTTTTCGTTTATTCCGGTGGGAATGCCGCGCCCGTTGTCGCGTACGCGAATGGAATTTCCCTCCAAAATCTCCACATCTATTTGGTCGCAGAAGCCCACCATGGCTTCGTCTATACTATTATCAACCACCTCGTAAACCAGGTGATGCAAGCCCCTCTCGGCAATATCACCAATATACATGGACGGCCTTTTGCGAACCGCTTCGAGGCCTTCCAAAACCTGGATACTGTTTGCGGAATATTGTTGTTCCGCTTTAATCATTTTTTCTTTTTCCAACATGTATTTTTGAGTTTATTTTAGTTTAAGGCAAATACCGGCGGTAAAATAAACCCCTCCGGCTATATGTATGGGGGAATATGCTATTTTCTGATTGAGTATATTCCCTACCTGAGTCCACAACGCAAAATTGCGGACAAAATTATATTCAGCATAAAGGCCCAAATCGATAAAGCCCGGCACCTCTATCACAGTGGATGCACGATTGCTCTGAGCCTTAAGACGGCTTCCCAAATAAATGCGCTTGTTCCAATTATATAAGGCGGAAAACTCCGCTGTCAATGCGGGTATTCCAAGATAAACATTGTTGGCAATCAAGTCTGTCCATCTATAGAGCATATCGGCATTGGCGCTGAAGCGGGGGCTTTCCCAATAGAGCAGCAATTTGCCGAAGGCTTCCTTATAGTCGGCATATGCTATGCTCGAAACCACATAACCGGCCGGTAATCCTGCTGTCAAGCCATCCATAAGACCGTCTTTATGAATTATATAGCCTGAGGATAATGAATACTGCAGGCGCCCAAGCATTTTACCGCTTAAACTCACACTTGCATTCACTAATTCTTTCGGAAGCTTGAAAGTATTTACATATGAAGGATTCACCCAATGGTTAAGCGTTTTTAGAGCGGTGTAGCCATACATCTGCTGACCACCCGTAACATCAATGGAGAGTTTGACGTCATTGCCTCCGAACATGGTGGAGGCATGGAGTTCGGGATATAAGCCGAAACCATAACCGAACGTAATACGTGGCCCAAGCGAAAGATCAATAAAATCCCAGTCGAATGCGGCAATGGCGGCAAGAGAAGCAAGCAGCTGATTCTCGTAAAGTTTGGTATAGAGACTGCCTTCAAAATCAATATCGGCAAAGAGCTTGAATGTTCCCGAATCCAATGGTTTTATGAAGCCTCCGAGAGCGAAACCGAATTCGTTAAGATGCTCTTTACCTGTAATTACATGATTTAAATTATCACGCGAATAAAACAATTTTGCATCTATATCATAACCAAACAACGCATGTTCACAGTTAGAGCGTATCTTTCCGGAAAGCACAACATTATGGAAACTGCTTTTGAGGCTGTCATCTTTATTGTAAATTCCGTTGTAAGAGGCAGAGGCTGAAAGGTCGAAGGTCTCTTTATCCCAACGGACATCTAAGCCGGAAGATAGAGAGAAATCATGACCGGAATAATTCGGCCTCGCATCCAAAGAAGTAAAGGTGCCACCATAGCCGTCAAAGGATGCATGCCCGGTAAGGCGGACAAGGCCGCGCTGCAAGGGCGAGTAAACGAGCCTTGCAACAGGATGGAAGCCGTAACCGGCTCCGGCTCTGAAGTATAGTCGTTTACCATCAAAAACAGCCGGCTTAGGAGCTACATTAATAAAGTACGGAGCAAAGTCATAAGCTCCCCGATACTCGGTCTCAAATACACTGTAGTCGATGTCGGTAGTGAATTTGGTGAGTGAATCCGGCACCGTCATAAAAACTCCGTTCTTGTGTACATCAGCTAAACGGGCTTCATACTCATTTGTAACCTGCACCTCAGGGTTGAGGTTCTGTCCCTCTGCAGAAAGGCAAAAGACAAATGCGAAAGCTATGCACAAGTATAATTTCTTCATGTCGTACTTCATTATTGGAGTTTTTCAAGCCGCTCGTTTACAAGCGTCATTATATTATCAGTCTCTCCGGATGGGATATAGCCGTCCCGGATACTTTCCAAGGTAGCCTTAGCCTGCACATTATTGCCTTTGGCTGCAAAGGTCTCCGCCAACACAATATAGCATCGGGCTAACCAATAGGTTTGGCGTCCGAACTTGCCGGCATAGCTATATACCGAAGATTCCACCTTGTCATAGCCACCTTGGTCAAAATGATCTTGAACCACCATGTAAGCAGATTCTGCACCCTCATCAGTAGTGGTTAAAACTGCAAGTTTGGTAAAAATGCTGAAAGCTTCCTTGCGTTTGCTCTGGGCAAGAAGGGCATTAGCTTTTATAAACTGAGCTTCGCGCTTTTGGGCTTCGGGATCGGTGGAGGACTCTATTTTATCTGCCGCTTCTACCACCTGCGCCCAATTCTTGGCCGAATATGCACTTCGGAGCATTCCAAGCCTTGCAATGGCTTTATTTTCCGACATTTGCGCTATTTCGAATAGTTTGGTGTAGGCCTTCAGGGCATCATCAAAATGTTCTAATTCATAAGAGAGAACGGCATGGCCCAAAGCTGCGCTTTCCGCAAATGAGCCCTTGCCCAAATATTTGCCGGCATCTTCGTAGCAGGCGCATGCCTTTTCCTTTTCGCCCAAGCGGCTGTAGGAGTCTGCCAAATAGAAAGCGGCATCTCCTCTCCTTGAGCCAGCCGGATAGTCCGAAATATATTTCCTAAGATAATTCACGGCGCTTTTGTAATTGCCTGCCAAATATATCTGTTCGGCCGTATTGAAATACACCGCCTCCTTTTCTGATGCGGATTTTCCAATATTGAGACCGCTGCTTTCGATATACTCTATGTATTTCTCGGGTGTGCCGGTGGTCTGATATATGGAATTGATGGCCAGCATGGCTTCCTCGGCATATTCGCTGCCGGGAACAAGCGAAACCACCTGTTTGTATTGTTGAAGCGCTGTGTCGTAAGCTTTTATATTCCTGTAAGCCATTCCTTTGCCTATAAGAGCGCGGGCGGCAAAGGTCTTGTCGGAGGTGCTGATGCGCAACTGTTCGAAAATCGCAGCTGCATTCTGATATTTGCCATCTTCCATATAAGCTCTGCCAAGCTCATACATGGCTTCAGGATAAAGAGGAGCATCGGGCGATGCCTTCTTTACCGCCAAAAGCACATTGATTTTTGTTTTATTTTGTCCGGAAAGTCCATAAGCGAGAGCTTGTTGATACACAGGATACAGCTTGTCCGGCTCGCCAAACTCATCTAATACTCTCTGATAATACTTTATTGCCTCCCTGTAGCTGTGTAATGCAAAATCGCAGTCTGCGCGACGCAAAAGAGCATCCTCGCGATTGAACTCATCTTTGCTTGCAGCATAAAGGTCGAACCAACGGGCGGCCTGCGGGTACTTTTTATCGGAATAAAAAGCATAACCTATGTTGTAGGTCAAGAGAGCGCTTTCTTGCATGCCTCTGAGGGCGCTTGTATTGTAAAGCTCTTCCCATGTTCTACCGGCCTCTGCAAAATTGCCGGAATTATAATAAGCCTCCGCTAACCAATAACGGGTGAGCTGGTTGAAGCGATCGGTTTTGGGATAATAAAAGCCTGCCGCCTTAAGATACGGGATGGCGCTGCTCCAAGCTCCTCCGGAAATGAGTTGACCTGCTCGCAGGTAATTGGCCTTTATATAATTTCCTTTTTGAGAATCGTCAAGTTCTTCGATTTTGGAATAATTTTCTATGGCTGCAGTATAGTCGCGCTTGTTAAGTGCGCCTATTGCCATGTAATTATAAATTTGCTCTCCCCTCTTCTCGGTAGAGTATTTGTCTATATATTCAGAGAAAGGAGTAGTGTCGCCATTGAGGTCAAAGGACAACTTGGCGTAATTAAAAGCTGCGTCTTCTTGAATTACAGGGTCGAAAGATAGCTTGGATGCCTCTTTGAATGCCGCTGCAGCGGAAACCTTGTTGCCGGTCTGTATATAAGAATAACCCAATTGATAGCTTGCTACCTGACCGATGGAATCGCTGCGAGCCTCCATGCGCGAAAAATTATCTATGGCTCCCTTGTAATCTTCTACTGCATATAGCACCGAGCCTGCATGAAAGAAATCCGTGCGATTGTCCGGCTTGGATTCTTTATTCAAATATTGAAGAGCTTTGTCGCTTTGTCCCCTTACCAGATACGATTCGCTGATTATACGCGCCATTCGGCCCTGCCTTTCCGCAGGAAGGGTATCAAGCATAGCGGGGGCATTCTTCAGCACAAAATCGTAGTCGTCACTCATAAAACGGCATTCCATTATGTAGTATTCGGCAAGAGACTTGAATCTTTCATCGACAATGGCTTTTTGGAACCAAAGCTCAGCGATTTCGAAATCTTGAATACTATAAGCCATGTAGGCCAAATAGAAGCAGGAAGGAGCTGTGTAATTAGAATAGGGACGGCTTTGCAATTGCACGAAATCTTTGATGGCTGCGTTATACTTGCCTAAGGAGAAGAAACTGTAAGCCTTTTTGAAGATGCATTCCGATTGCTCCGCCTCGGAAAGTAAAGCAAGATCCACTTGGCCGAACTCCATTACCGCATCCCCATAATTGCCCTCATCAAAGAGATTGCCTGCCACTGTCATATGTATTCGGGAATCCAAAACGCTTGAAGGCTCTTCGTCCATATATTTGCTCATGCGCTCAGCATGGTTGGTGGAATTCAGCTTGGAAGCACACAATATGGAATACGCCTTACTGAAAGGATCTTCCAGCTTGTCGAAAAGAGCAGCTGCGCGGCCGTACGAGCCACTCTTGTACAGGTCTTGGGCTTCCCTGAACAATTGGGCTCGATTTTGCGCTGCTGAATTTGGCGACAGCAGCACAAGCGTTGCAAATGTTAGAAATATGACGGATTTCTTCATGATTTCCAATATAAATTAAAGATTACAAATTTAACAATAATTGCCGGATTTCTTGTATCTTTGCAAAGGAAGTTTCTATTTTTTATGAACAATCTTATAGTTTTCGAAAAGGCTGATATACTTGCCGGAGACAATGTGGTGGTGCATTCGTTAGACATGTCGGTATCAAGCGGCGATTTTGTATATATAATCGGCAAGGTAGGTACCGGAAAAACCTCCATAATCCGCACCATAACTGCAGAAAACCCCCTTCTTGAAGGTCATGGAGAAGTGTGCGGGGTAAGTCTTAATGGTATTAAAAGGCGCACTATACCCGCTCTCCGCAGACAGCTCGGCGTGGTCTTTCAGGATTTTCAACTCCTCATGGACCGCTCAGTTTGGCATAATTTGGAATTTGTCTTGCGCAGCACCGGCTGGAAAGATAAAAACAACATCTTGGGACGCATCGAAGAAGTATTAGAAATGGTGGGCATGACCACCAAAGCACATAAAATGCCGCATCAACTTTCCGGAGGCGAAAAGCAGCGCGTGGCTATTGCCAGAGCCATTCTCAATTCCCCAAAAATTATTCTTGCGGATGAACCGACAGGTAATCTCGACCAAGAAACGGCCGACGGCATAATGCAAATCCTAATGCGTTTGAATAAAGAAAACGGCAGCGCTATAATAATCGTAACCCACAACCGCGAAATTTTTGAGCGCTATCCGGGCCGGGTATTCGTGTGCAAGGACGAAAAATGCATCGAAAGCGAAAATAACGAAGCCATTGAGTTTGCGCTTACCTTCTAACAATGGCAAATACTAAAAGAATACCTATTGCAGAGCGCTATAAGGCCATTTTGGACTATTTTCGCGAGAATGTGGGCCCTCAACAATCGGAGCTCATTTTCCGAAATCCCTACGAACTCTTAGTGGCGGTGATTTTAAGCGCCCAATGCACCGATAAAAGGGTGAATGCCGTTACTCCGGCGTTCTTTGAGGCCTTCCCTATAGTGGACACTCTTGCACTTGCATCTCCCGAAGAAGTTTTACCCTACATTAAAAGCGTTACATACCCGAACAGCAAAGCCAAAAACTTAGTTGCAATGGCTAAAAAAACGGTACGCGATTTTAACGGTGAAATCCCCGCCACGCAGGAAGAAATTATGTCTTTGCCCGGAGTCGGACGCAAAACCGCAAATGTAGTGATGAGCGTATTATACAACAAGCCGGTAATTGCAGTGGACACCCATGTCTTCCGTGTGGCCCGCCGCTTAGGACTCTCAAGAGGCAATACGCCATACGCTGTAGAAAAGGACCTCGAACGGCACATAAAACCCTCAGACCGTCCCATGGCTCACCATTGGCTGCTTTTGCACGGTCGGTATATATGCACCGCCCGCTCCCCGAAATGCACGGAATGCCCGATTGCAGAGTGGTGCAAGGGGCATTCCGGCAAGTAAAGAGTTTAGCTTAAGCAAACTGCTTTTTCAGAGATTCTATTTTAGCGTCTGAGTCCCCGCCTTTAGCTCCGAAATAAAACTTGATTTTGGGTTCCGTTCCGGAAGGCCGCACTGTCACCACATCCCCCTCTGCGCTGAAAAATTGCAGCACATTGCTTTTGGGCAGGCCTGTCTTATCCGGACAATTATAATCTATCACACGTACCACAGGGCTTCCGGCAAGTTGCACAGGAGGATCCTCTCGAAAATCTTTCATTATCTTTTGAATCTCCTGCGCTCCGGCTACTCCTTCTCTCACCAACGATACCAGGCCTTCTTTCCGATAGCCGTAAATCTCGTAAATCTTCTGCATCAGATTATAGAGCGACATCCCCTGCTCTGCCGCCCAAGCAGCGCATTCCGCTACCATACAGCAGGAAATAACCGCATCTTTATCGCGCACATATTCACCCACATTAAAGCCAAAACTCTCCTCCCCTCCGCAAACGAATTCACGTTTGCCTTCATAACGCCTTACAATCTCTGCAATATATTTAAAACCTGTAAGCACATCGAAGCATTCCACCCCGAAACTTGCCGCTATATCAGCAATGAGAGGCGTGGTTACTATGGTTTTAACCACATAATTGTGCGAAGTAAGAGTGCCTAATTCCTTTCGGCGGGTTAATATGTAATATGTAAGCATGGCTGCCGTCTGATTGCCGTTCAAGAGTAGCATTTTGCCATTATTATCGCGCACGGCTATGCCCATGCGGTCGGCATCAGGGTCGGTTCCCATCACAAGATCGGCAGCTTCTTTGTCTGCAAGTTCGAGAGCCATTTTAAGGGCGGCCGGCTCTTCGGGATTGGGAGAAGCCACTGTGGGAAAATTGCCGTCAAGCTTTTCCTGTTCTTTTACAGACAGCACATTTACGAAACCAAGACGTCTTAAAGCCTCGGGAACAAGGCGTACACCGCTGCCATGCAAAGGGGTATAAACTATTTTTAGCCCTGCATGTTTTTTACGCTCCTGAGGTGAAAGCATCATTGGAAGAACACTTTGGAAGTAAGCTTCGTCCAATTCGCGGCCCATGCTTTCAATCAAGTCGGGATTACCCGTGAACTTTACCTGGGAAGGGTCAGTTATTCCTGCAACTTCTGCCACAATTTCTTTGTCAACAGGAGAAATAATCTGCGCTCCGTCGCTCCAAAACACCTTATAGCCATTATATTCTTTAGGATTGTGCGAGGCGGTAATCATTACTCCTGCAGTGGCCTTTTTATGGCGCACCGCAAAACTCACCAAAGGCACCGGATGGGTTTCTGTGAAAAGCCAAACCTTGATGCCATTGGCGCTTAGCACATCAGCTGTAATCTGCGCAAAGTCAGGGCTGTTGTTACGCGAATCAAAAGAAACGCATACGCTGAGAGGCCCCTTTGTATTGGCTTTCATATAATTTGCAAGCCCTTGCGTAGCCATACCCACAGTATATTTGTTGATGCGGTTGGTGCCAACGCCCATAAGACCGCGAAGACCTCCCGTACCAAATTCGAGATTACGATAAAAAGCATCCTCGAGGGCTGTGGGATCTTTTTGCAATTCACGCACAGCAGCTTTGCTGGCAGCATCAAAATCACCATCTAACCAGGCCTGAGCCCTTTTTTCAAATTCTTTCATAATATTATCGGTTTTTAAGATTATTCAGCCAAAAAATTTTGTCAGAATCCCAGGAATGCTCCCATTGAGCGCCGCGATAACCATGCATGCCATCGGGATAAATCATGAGCTCGAACTGTTTGCCTGCCCGCTGCAGAGCGTCTATGAGCAGGAGTGTGTTCTGAAAATGTACATTATCGTCTCCTGTCCCATGAGTAAGTTTAAGCATGCTTGAGCCATCATCGGGATAATTTTCCACGTAATTCATCACCTTGTTTGCATAGCCCTCCGGATTGTCTTCAGGAGTGCTCATGAAGCGCTCGGTGTAATGGGTATCATAGAGCATCCAATCATATACTCCCCCGCCTGCAATTCCGCAGCAGAAAAGGTCGGAATGGTTCAGCAGCAGAAGCGCCGTATTGGTGCCGCCGAAAGAGAAGCCCTCCACGCCTATGTTTCCCACATAGCCTGTGCTTTTAAGCCACTCGGCCCAACGGCAGAAATCTTTTATGGGAGTGCCGGTCAAGTCTTTATATACCAAGTCGGTGCCTGCCCTTCCTGTGTGGCCAGAAGAGCGGGCGTCCGCAACTATATGGATTATCCCCTGCTCGCTCCACCATTGCTGCGGCCTACGCCAACGGTCCACCACATATTGATTGTTCGGACCGCCATAGATTTCCATATGCACCGGGTAAAGCTTGGTGCTGTCGAAGTCTTTAGGATAGATTATGCTGGCGTACATGGCTTGACCATCCTCCGCCTCTATTGAGATTATTTGAGGCAAAGCAAGGCTGTCCGGAGAAGCGGGCGCTTCGAAAACACCGTCTTTCCATTCAAATCGTGGGGTGCGGGCGTTCGAGAGCCATGCGCGTATGAAACTGCAATCCTCGGGAATTTCGACCCTGTCGGCATTATATTCTGTTGGGGTGACAGCGCTTACGGCGCCGTCGGAGGAAAGTTTATAGAGCGCCGAACGCACTCTTGAATCCCTTTGTGACACAAAATAGATGTCTCCGCTTGTGGGATTGCGGCGTATGAGCCTCGTCTTCCAATTTTCGCCATCTGTAAGACGTTTGAAAACGCTGCCGTCATAACTCAAAAAATAAATCTGCTCCCAGCCGGTCTCAAAAGCACGGACCATATAAAGCCCTTCTTCCGAAAAAAGCATATCGCTCGGCCATTCCACCCAGGTTTTATAAGTCTCGCTGTATATAGACCTCTTGGAGCCGTCGCCTGCCGAAACCGCATAGAGCTCGTAGCTGTTTTGGATACGGGGTTCCCGCCCCACAAAAAAGCTTTTGCTGTCGGCTCCCCAGAAGGGTATGCCGAAGTATTGGTCCTGAGACGCATCAAAATCTGCCCAAACAATATCTTTGGCGTTGATTGCGCCTTTTCTCACATCAGCCTTATCAAGGTCTATGATGCCTATGCGCACCTCAGGATTCTTCTGCCCCGCCTTGGGATAGCGGGTCTGCCTGAGCGTGCCGTTCTGTCCGAAAGGAGAATAAATGGGGAACATAGGAACATTTGTATCATCATATCTGTAAAATGCCAGCTTTTTGGAATCGGGACTCCACCAAAATGAACGATGATTGGCAGGACGGCCGAAAATTTCCTCAAAATATACCCAGGAGGCATATCCGTTCAAGATGAGATCGGATCCGTCACCGGTAAGGCGGATGGTGGCGCCGGCAGCATCTTTAATATATAAATCCCCCGCCAGATTATAGGCGCAATAAGATGAATCGGGAGCCCATAAATGATTTTCCTCCTTAACTTGGGAAAATCCGTACCAAGACAAACCTGCAAGCAGCAATATGACTGAAATCCGTTTCATTTGAAAAATCTGTCCGGAAAATTTATAAGATATATTTTTTTTACCGCACGCGTAAGAGCGGTATATAACCATTTGAGATCATCCAAGGTCTGTTCTCTTTGCCAAAACGGACAATCTATGAATACGCAGTCCCATTGCCCTCCTTGAGATTTATGTGCGGTAATGGCATTGGCGTATTTGAGTTGCAGAGCATTGTAGTATTGATCCTCGCGCACAGCCGCATAACGGCGCTTTTTGCCTTTTATATGGGAATAATCCTCCGACACTCCCTGATACAGAAGATTCTGCTGCTCATAAGTGAGAGAGGCCGACTCGCTTTCCAAAGTATTGAGGCATACTTTTGCCTTTACCACGGCATTGTCATAATCGGGAAAAGCGAGCGTAGCTTCAGCAAAATCGAGCCCGTAACGCTCTTCATAAGAACTTATCTTCATCAGACTTGCAATATCTCCATTGGCAATATAATCAATTCCCTCCACTTCCTCCAAAAATTGATAGCAATTCTTCACTATCATAAGTTTATCTCCCCTTACAAGGCGCTCTTCTTTATATTGCACCATAGAGCGTACGCCCATATTATAGCGTATGGCTCTTTTATTGGAACGGCAGAGTATGGCAACCGCATCTTCGCCGAAGAAATTATAACTTTCACCTATGGCATCTATCAGCTCGGAACCATCAATGCGCAAAATATCCTTGTGACCGCCGAGTTCTAATTTAAGATTGTCGAAAACATCCCCGGGTTCTGCCTTGGAAATGAGTTTCCTTAGAATTGTGGCATTATGCAGGATGCCCGACTCCTCCGCCTGACGCACAACGGTAGTGAGTGTTTCGTAGCAGACCCCTCCAAAACCATCCATAAAATCGGGGGAAAGTGCAGGAGAAGCTTCCAAGCCTATGGGAGGAAGTTGAGCGCCATCGCCTATGAGAAGCAGACGGCAGTCTATGCCGCCTCTTACAAATCCTATAAGGTCGGAAAGTAAATTTCCGCTGCCGAACATTGCCGATGACTGCCCACCATCGTTATCAATCCCTATCAGCGACACCTCATCAACCACGAAAAGCGTGCTTTTGGCCTTGTTGGGCACCAAGCTGAATTGTCCGAAACCGTCTTCGCCCACAGAGCGCTGCTTGTAAATATGCTTATGAATTGTGTATGCAGGACGCCCGCACATTTCCGAAAGGAGTTTGGCGGAACGTCCGGTGGGGGCAAGCAGCACGGTGTTCAGTTTGAATTTATTGAGTGCGGCAACTATCGCGGCCACAACTGTTGTCTTGCCTGTGCCGGCATAACCGTTCACAACCATAATATCGTGGTCGTCCCCCATAAGGAAATCAGCTGCAGTACGCAGCATCCTTTCCTGGCATGGAGTGCCGTCAACACTGAGAAGTTTTAGAAATTCGGAATATAAAAAATCCGCCCTCGACTGCATATCAAAATCTCTTGTTTCGGTCAAATATCAAATAGAATACAGCAAACACGGGATAAATTTCTATACGGCCGAGAAACATGTCAAGTGTATATACAAATTTTGCAAAGAATGGTTGCAGTCCGTAATTACCGAAAGTGCCGAGAGCTCCGACCGAAGGCCCTACATTGCCGAGCGAGCTGAGAGTGGCTATAAAAGCATTGTGAGTATCCACTCCGCAAACAAGAGTGAGAAGCACGGAAATCATCCATATAAAGCCGAAAACCACAATATAAAGGATATGCTGATGGACATCTTCAGCATCTAAATTTTTTCCGCAGTATTTGATTTCCGTTACACTTGTAGGATGTATGACTTTATACAAATGCGCTCTTATCCCCTTAAGAAGCAAGAGAAAACGATCACTCTTTATACCGCCGGTGGTGCTGCCCATCATGCCGCAGACAGTACCCGAAAGCATCATGAGCAGGCTCAAAAAGAACGGGAAATTGGAACTGTCCGCTATGGTCATGCCGGTAGTCGAGGCGCAACTCAACATTTCGAAACCTCCGATTAAAAATGCATTACCCCAAGTATCCGTGAGGCCTTGCAATTTGAGCACAAATGCCATTATTACGCTGAATATCACCAAAATGCCGGCATAAAGCCCTAAGACTTCGTTTTTAAACGGTTTTAAACTGCGTTTCACAAGCGCTAACCATATCAGTCCGAAGTGGGTGCTGGAGAGGAACATAAACACCATGGTAATCAGTGAGATAGGTAGAGAGTTAAAACTCGCTATGCTATAATTTTTTGTGCTGAATCCGCCGGTAGCACACACACTGAAGGCATGGTTGATGGCATCGAAGGGACTCATTCCCGCAGCCCAATAAAGCAGGAAAGACACGACGACGAGTCCGAGATATACATAAGTGAAGATGTAAACCGTCTGGTTTGCCCTTGTACGATAGCCTCCTTTGGAAAGGGAGGAAAGCTCCAGATTGGTAAGGCGAAGCCTCATCGGGCTGGTGTTGGGAATAAGCAGCAGCAAAAACACCACAACTCCCAAGCCTCCTATGAAATGTGTGCTGCTGCGCCAAAAAAGCAAAGCCTTGGGAAGGGCCTCCACATTGGAAAGAATGGTGGCTCCGGTGGTGGTAAAGCCGCTGACGCTTTCAAACCATGCATTCATTATAGTAAACGGACCGCCCCACAGAGTATAAGGAAGCATGCCGAAAATGAAAGCCAGCAGCCATGAAAGAAATATTATTAAATAACCTTCTTTAAGAGATATGGCAGCTGTTTTCTTTACGAAGATGAAAGGAAATACGCCGACTGTAAAGCTTAGCAGAAAACTTATTATAAGCGGTACGAAAGCCGTATCGTTCGGGTCTGTCAACGCAATAAAGGCAGATAATAACATAAAGAGTGCGACCACCAAAAGGGCGTACCCTACATTACGGCTGATGGTGCTCCAGTTCATTCTTTTGGGGTATCTGGTGATTTGCCGGAGCGCATGGCGGAAATGCGTTTACGAAGTCTGCTGTTTTCAGCTGCAAGCTCACTCACATTTTCGTTAAGTTCGTGCAGCTGGTCATCGCCTTGAAAATCATAATTATATGGAGTGTTGAAAGACCTGTATATTTTAAGAGAATCCAGCATGCCGTATATAGGTTTTACGTAATAGATTGTAAGGAAAAACAGTAACATGAGCAGAAGCAGAAAACCTACCACCACAGCCACAATTCCGGGTATGATGCCACGATAGAAGGTGCTCTCAAAGGTGGCGGAATTATGTTCAAGCTCCTGATATATTGCTTCAGTCAAATTATCTATATCAGCGATAAGTTTGTTGAAGCGTGGTTGAAGTCTTTCAAAATACCAAGTTTGAGTATCAGTAAACTCCGAAACAATTACATTCTGCAATTCCAAGCTTGTAAGCATATAAGCAGAATAGGAATATTCTACTGAATCGGCCAAAGGCATAAAGCCGCTCTCCGAAAGAGATTTGCGCAGGCTGTCGCAGCGAGACTCAAAGCCCTCACGGTCGAACTCCGGCATCGCAACAAAACTCTCCTCTCCAACAAGAGCCAGGATTGCAAGATTATACTCATTGCTTTGATTGGCTAATTTTTGAGCCACATTTATGTTATGTATATTTTCAGCAATCTTATCTGACACATACGAACTTACGCTCCTATATTCCAACACGGAGATTATACTCGAAACCAATAGCACCACAGCAATAGCCGACAGACTTAAAACAAGTTTGCTCTTGAGAGATAGTTTTGCAAATTTTATTCTTTTCAACGCATTGAACATTTAGATTTTTAAAAATGTTTCGAAAAACATTTACAAATATAGTATTTTTTGTTAAATTTGCCTTTGAAGTACACTTAAGAATTTAAACTATGACTAATGAACAGAGGGGTATAATAAAGCTTTGTATCAAAAACGGGGCGTGCAGCATAGCTGATTTCAGCAAGCACTTGGAAATCAGCGTACCCACTGCAACAAAGATAATCGCAGGCCTCGTAGAAGAAGGATATCTGCAAGATTGCGGCAAGGTAGGCACCAGCGGCGGACGCCGTCCCAGCACTTTCGGTCTTAATCCCGATGCGGGTTGCTTTATAGGAGTGGATATAGCCCGCCAGCACTTTCATATAGCCATATCCGACTTCAGAGGAGATGTCAAATTCTATATTCAGGACATACCTTTCGTATTAGAGGCCAATGCAGAGAGCTTTCGCGATATCTGCCGTAAAATCCGCGACGAGGTAACAAACTCAGGCGTGGCATGGCACAAAGTTCTCGGCGTAGGCATCAGTCTTACAGGGCGCGTAAATCCCGAAAAAGGTTTCAGTCTTTCCTATTTCGTATCGGATGACATTCCCCTGAAAGATATTTTCCAAAGGGAACTCGAAGCTCCGGTCACTATCGAGAACGACTCCAGGGCAATGACCTACGGCGAATATATGTCGCTCGGTGAAAAAGGCGATTCCAATATGCTTTTCATCAATCTCAGTTGGGGACTCGGTATGGGCATTGTTGTTGATGACCACCTGTATTACGGCAAGTCCGGCTTCTCCGGAGAAATAGGCCACTTCCCGATGCTCGATAACGATATCATCTGCCGCTGCGGCAAATTAGGCTGTTTAGAAACAGGAGCTTCCGGTTCCGCACTCACGAGATGGATAAAAGAAAAACTGAAGGAAGGAAGGCGTTCCTCGCTTTGGAAAGTCTACCACGAAGCAGGAGATATAACGCTTCAAGATGTTTTGGATGCAGTGGAAAATGAAGATGTATTGGCAATTGAGGGCATAGGTCAAGTGGGCGAAACGCTCGGAAGAGGCATAGCAGGTCTTATAAATGTATTCAACCCCGGCCTTGTAGTGATAGGCGGACGTCTCATCGTAGGCCGAGATTACCTTATGCTGCCCATCCGCACGGCAGTTAACAAACACTCTCTCAGCAAAGTATCTGTTGACACCAAAATACGCTTCAGCACTCTCGGACGCTCGGCGGCTGCTAAGGGCAACTGTCTGCTATCTCGTGCAAAACTGCTTAACCTGCTGTAGAATACAAACTTGTCCGGCTGAATTTTATCCGGCTTTGTAAGAATCCTTTAAAGAAACCGTCTTATTGAATACAGGCTCCGCTTCGGTATGGTCGGGGTCCGGCACATAATAACCGCTCCGCTCGAATTGAACCGGAATATCCGACTTGTCTTCCAAAAGCGCCGGCTCAGCCAGACCTTTGCGGATAACAAGGGATTCGGGATTGAGGAAATCTTTATAGTCTTTATCTTCCGGCACCTGACTCATATCGGCGAGGGTAAAAAGATGGTCGTAGTCCCGAATTGTGATTTTGCGGGCATGTTCGCCGGAAACCCAATGTATATTACCCCTTACGCTGCGCCACTCCCCTGTTTTGGGATTTGTGGCAGGGTCGTAGGAACAAATCAATTCGATAATATTACCCTCGGAATCCTTCACCACTTCATCACATTTTATTATATATGTATATTTGAGCCTTACCTCTCCCCCTGGTCTGAGGCGGAAGAATTTTTTGGGGGGATCTTCCATGAAGTCAGCACGCTCTATATATAATTCTCCGCTTAAAGGCACCTTGCGGGAAGGCCCTTCGGGCTCTGCAGGATTGAGCGGACAATCGAACCATTCCTCTTTCCCCTTCGGCCAATTGCTTATAGTTACCTTGAGAGGGTCCTGAACAACCATATAACGATTGGAGCGGGCATTCAAATCCTGCCTTACAAACCATTCCAAAAGTTGGATGTCGATGAGCTGTTCACGTTTGCTCACGCCTATTTTATCACAAAACAGCTTGATGGCCTCGGGAGTGTAGCCGCGCCTTCTTGCTCCGCAAAGGGTAGGCATTCGGGGGTCGTCCCAACCGCTTACTATACCATCTTCAACAAGCCCCAAAAGTTTTCGCTTACTCATCAAGGTGTAGGTGAGATTGAGCCTTGCAAATTCGTATTGATGGCTGGGGAAAATCTCCAGAACCTCTATAAACCAGTCGTAAAGCGGACGGTGCACATCAAATTCAAGGGTGCAGATACTATGGGTGATGCGTTCTATTGAGTCGCTCTGACCGTGGGTATAGTCATACATGGGATATATGCACCATTTATCGCCTGTACGATGATGGTCCACATATTTAATGCGGTACATAATCGGGTCCCTCATCAGCATATTCGGTGAAGCCATATCTATCTTAGCCCTGAGCACCTTTTCACCTTCTGCATACTTGCCGTCACGCATCTCGCGGAAAAGCTTCAGATTCTCCTCCGGAGTACGATTTCTATACGGGCTCTCTATTCCGGGGGTTTCCACAGTGCCGCGGTTTTCCGAAATTTCTTCCTGACTTTGGTCATCCACATAGGCGTTGCCATCATTTATCATCTTTTCGGCCCATTCATACAATTGCTCGAAATAATCGGAGGCATACAATTCCTTATCCCACTCAAAGCCCAACCATTTAATGTCTTCCTTGATGGCATCCACGTATTCCACATCTTCATTGGAGGGGTTGGTGTCGTCATAGCGAAGATTTGTTTTGCCACCGTACTTTTCCGCAAGGCCGAAATTAATGCAGAGGCTCTTGGCATGGCCTAAGTGCAAATATCCATTCGGCTCCGGAGGAAAACGGGTAAGTATGCTGTTCACCTTGCCGCTCCGAAGATCTTCTTCCATTATTTCCTCAATAAAATTGAGACTCTTCTTTTCTTCTGCTTCCATGTTATTTAACATTAAACGTTAATCTGCGTCTTAAATATATGCCTTATAATAGCAAAAAACAAAAATAATGAATTCTGTGAAAATATTCACAAATAGGAACGATATTTGTCGTAAATTCGCTTTAAAGATTTGGAAGTTAAAAAATATTGTTTACCTTTGCAGTGTACTAATAAACTATTACACTATAATATTGTAAAAACAAGCAGATATAATGATAAAATCCATGACCGGTTACGGCAAGGCGGAAGCAGCGCTTCCTTCCGGCAAACTCACAATCGAAATCCGCTCGCTGAATTCCAAAAACGCTGACATCTCCATAAAGAGCCAGTTGCTCCCAAAAGAAAAGGAACTTGAAATTCGCAATAAAATTGCAGAATCTTTGGTGCGAGGCTCCATCGATGTCTTTCTTGGTTTTGAAGCAAATTCACAAGCCGGCGCCAAAATCATTGATGAAGAACTTGTAAAGGCATATTATAAGCAGCTTGCGCAAATCCGCACCTCCCTCCCCTCTTCTAATGTCGAAAGCGACCTTCTGCCAAGCATACTCCGTTTCCCTGACATATTGAATTCTCAAACAAGCAATATAATAGATGAGGAGGATTGGCCTGTGGTGGAAACCGCATTCGATGAAGCTCTTGAGAGTATTGACGAATATCGCACAAAAGAAGGAGCCGCTCTCTATAAAGACATCACATCGCGGATTAGGAATATTCTGAACCTCCAAAAAGAAGTCGAACTTCACGAACCGGAAAGGCTGCAGACAGTGAAAGAGAATATTCTTAAAGCGGCCGAAGAATGCGGAATAAAATTAGAGCCCGAGCGCTTCGAACAGGAAATGGTCTTTTATCTGCAAAAACTGGATATAAGCGAAGAACAGCTGCGTTTGCGCCAGCATTGCAAATATTTTCTTGATACTATAGACAGCGAGCCTTGTCCCGGGAAAAAACTCGGCTTCATAATACAGGAGATAGGCCGCGAGATTAACACCACCGGTTCCAAGGCAAATAATGCAGACATTCAAAAGGCGGTTGTGAAAATGAAGGATGAATTGGAGAAAATCCGCGAACAAAGCCTCAATATACTCTGACCATTTTACAAGGCAATATGGCTCTCATAGAACTCAAAGACCTAAACAAGACATATTTCGGGGCCCAGCCCCTGCATGTGCTGAAAGGCATCAATCTTACAATCGAAAGAGGCGAATTCGTCTCCATAATGGGCGCCTCAGGCTCCGGAAAGAGCACTCTGCTGAATATTCTTGGAATTTTAGACAATTACGACACCGGAGAATATTATCTTGACGGCAAACTCATCAAAAACCTAAGCGAGGTGCGTTCAGCCGATTACCGCAATCGCATGATAGGCTTTGTCTTCCAATCCTACAATCTGATAGGTTTTAAAACCGCTGTCGAAAATGTGGAACTTCCTCTCTATTATCAGGGAATAGGCCGAAGGAAGCGCCACAAAATGGCAATGGAATACCTCGAACGCATGGGCCTCAGCGCATGGGCGGGACATTTCCCGAATGAAATGTCGGGCGGTCAAAAGCAAAGGGTGGCAATAGCTCGGGCCCTCGTAACCCGTCCCGATATAATTTTAGCAGATGAGCCCACAGGCGCCCTCGATTCCAAGACCGGAGCCGAAATAATGGAGCTTTTATCCCAGCTCAACCGCAAAGACAATATGACCATAATAGTGGTCACCCACGAAAGCGGTGTAGCGAATGTAAGCAATAAGATAATTCATATAAAAGACGGTGTGATTGGCTCTATCGAAGAAAACGAAAAACACAATTCAATCCATTACAGCGATATAGGAGCAATAAAATAAAGGAAAATGCGCGACGCTCTCAAGGAAATCTGGACTACTCTCAGCCACAACAAGCTCCGCACCTCACTCACCGGTTTTGCGGTTGCCTGGGGCATCTTCATGCTGATTGCTCTCTTGGGTGCCGGTAACGGCCTTCTGAATGCCTTTTCGAGCAATATGGCAGAAGTGGAAGTGTCCTCTATGGCAATATTCCCGGGAAGTATGTCAAAGCCATACGGAGGGCTCACAGAAGGCACGCCCATCAGATTCGACATGAAAGATGTGGAGATTCTGAAAAGCAAGGCCTTTGCTGATGTGATAGATGTCGTGAGCCCCAGAATATACAGCTCGGCAAGCATCAGCTACGGATACGAAAAAGTAACGGCGAATATTGACGGGGCCACCTCCGAACTTAAATCAATCAATAAAATACGCTTGCAACACGGGCGCTTCATAAGCCCTTATGACGAACTGAACAGAGCCAAGGTTATGGTGATAGGCTCCCGCATGGCGGAAACCCTGCTGGGCGGAGAAGAAGACAATTTAGACAGGCTTTTAGGTAGGTATGTAAAAGCAAACGGTTTGGCTTTCAAGGTGGTAGGCATAAGTTACACTGATGAGGGCGACCATTCCAATTATTGCTACGCCCCTTTTGCTGTGGTACAGTCCATGCGCGGAGGCAGCGACAGAATAGACCAGATTGTGCTCACTTTCCACGGTCTCACGACCAAAAAGCAGAACAGCGATTTTGAGGAGCGTATAAAGCGGGCCATAGCAACAGCACACCACGCAGATCCCACTGACACCCGGGTAGCCTATATTTGGAATCGTTATTCAGACAATCTCGAAACCAAAACCGCCAGCCGCTACATCCGCATCTCACTATGGATTTTAGGAATATTCACTCTGATGAGCGGAATAGTGGGTGTGTCCAATATTATGCTCATAAGCGTAAAAGAGCGCACTCATGAATTCGGAATACGCAAGGCAATAGGCGCAAAGCCTTGGGGAATACTGAAGCTGATTATAGCAGAAAGTGTGGGAATCACCGCCTTCTTCGGCTATATAGGCATGATTCTCGGTCTTATTGCCTGTCAGGTTATGGATAAAACCTTGGCAAGTTCCCCCACCGATTTAGGCTTTGCCCAAATATATATCTTCAAAAATCCTACGGTGGGGATTGATGTGGCTCTTCAGGCCACCCTTCTTCTTATTATTGCAGGCACAATAGCCGGACTCATCCCTGCCTGGAAAGCCTCAAGAGTAAAACCCATAGAAGCTCTCCGCGATGAATAAAATCTTCGATATAGATTATTTGAAAGAGCTTCTCGAAAGCCTTACGCGCAATAGGAGCCGCACCGTCCTTACAGGCTTCGGAGTGTTTTGGGGTATTTTTATGCTGCTTGCCCTCAGCGGAGGAGCACAAGGGCTGAAAGACCTTTTAGCCGCTAATTTCGAGGGTTTTGCAAGCAATTCCGGTTTTGTGATAGCCGGCCCCACCACAAAGGCCTACGGAGGTTTCCAAAAAGGACGGACTTGGAACATCACCCTGTCTGACATCGAAGCTATACGCCATCAGGTAAGCGAAGTGGCTACAATCAGTCCTGTCAGCGCAATATGGAGAGTAAATGCCACCCGTAATACTGAATCTTACAGTGACGCATCCATAAAGAGCACAAACCCTGAATATTATGAGATAGAGACACCTAAAATCAAGTATGGCAGGGCTCTGAATGCTATGGATGAGCACAATAAAAGCAAAGTGTGCGTAATAGGCAAGCGGGTTTACGAAAATCTCTTTCCGCAAGGAGGAAATCCATGCGGAGAATTCATCAAGGTGGATGGAGTCAATTATTTGGTGGTGGGCGTGAATTTTTCCACCGGCAATATAACAATTGGAGCGCCTGCCGATCGCACCATAAGCATACCTTTCAGTCTGTTCAATAATATCTATGCCAGAGGAGATGTTGTGGATTTGCTGGCCTTCAGCGCAAAACCGGGAGCCCGCGTGAAAGACGGACTTGAAAAAGCACGCCTAGTATTGGCAAGACGCCATGGCATTTCTCCCGATGACAAGCATGCAGTGGAATCCGTAAATGCAGAAGCCATATTCACCATGATAGATAATCTTATGAAGGGAGTGGACATACTCATTCTGCTGGTTGGACTTGGAACCATACTCGCAGGAGCAATCGGAGTGTCCAACATAATGATGGTGACGGTTAAAGAGCGCACCAGCGAAATAGGCATACGAAGGGCGATAGGCGCAACCCCGAAAATGATTCTCGGGCAAATCATCAATGAAAGCATAATACTTACCATAGCAGCCGGACTTTTGGGATTGGTTGCCGCTGTAGGCATTCTATCACTTGCAGAACTGGCCGCCACGAAAGACGGAGTACTCACAGCCCGTTTCCAGATTGACTTCTGGTTAGCAGTGGGCTCGGTTTTGGGACTTGCCGCCCTGGGAGTATTGGCAGGCTTGGCGCCTGCGCTCAGAGCCATGAAAATCAAGCCTGTGGACGCCATGAGAGAAGAATAATATAAAATAAGATATATATGAAAAAAAAGTATTTCACGTACATTGTTTTTGCTGTTATAGCATTGATTTTTGTAGGGACATTCGTGTACCTGTATCGAAAATCGCGACCAAAGGAAATCGAGTATGAGTCGCATTACACCGCAAGCAAAACGCTGGAAAGATCTACCGTAATCACCGGCAAGATAGTGCCCCGCCACGAGGTGAACATAAAGCCGCAAATATCCGGTATTATCTCTCACATCTATAAGGAAGCGGGCGAGCAGGTGCAGGAGGGAGAACTTATCGCAAAGGTAAAGGTCATTCCTGAGATGAGTTCACTCAGCGCCGCTCAAAGCCGCCTGAGACTTGCTGAAATAAATCTTAAGCAGGCGCAGATAAATTTCGACCGTTTGCAGGACCTTTTCGGGAAGAATCTTGTGAGCGCCGAAGAATACGAACAGTCCGCACAGGCTCTTGCTCAAACAAAAGAAGAACGGGCATCAGCTCAAGAAAACCTCGAACTTGTAAGAGACGGTGTATCCAAGAGCAATGTCAGCTCCTCTTCCACCCTCATCCGCTCCACCATAAGCGGTCTTATTTTAGACATCCCGATAAAAGTGGGCAACTCTGTCATACTCAGCAACGCCTTCAATGACGGCACTACCATAGCCACCGTTGCCAATATGAACGACCTCATATTCGACGGAAAGATAGACGAAACCGAGGTGGGTCGCATCAGAGAGGGCATGCCTACTAAAATAACCATTGGAGCGCTTCAAAACCTGTCTTTCGATGCTGTGCTGGAATACATCTCCCCGAAAGCCACCGAAGTCAACGGAGCCAATCAGTTTCAGGTCAAGGCGGCGGTCAGGGTGGCCCCTGATGTAAAAATCCGCTCAGGCTACAGCGCCAATGCCGAAATCGTGCTTGAAAGGGCTGAAAACGTACTCACAGTTCCCGAGAGCGCCATTCATTTTGAGGGAGACAGTTCTTTTGTATATGTGTCTCTTGCCGACAGCAGCACCTACGAAAAACGTAAGGTCGAAACAGGCATTTCGGATGGAATAAATATAGAAATAAAGAGCGGTCTTGAGAGCGGCGACAAAGTTCGCGGCAATCAGATTTATAACGAAAAGAAATCGAACGACTAATGAAAAAGATATTACTTGCAATATGCCTGCCCTTCTGCATATCGGCGGCGGCTCAGGAGCATACGGGTGCGTGGAGCCTGCAGGACTGCATTTCTTATGCGCTTGAGCATAATATAAGCGTAAAACAGCAGGGACTTGCGGCAGAGCAGGCGGCGATAGAACTTGAAACCGCCAAATGGGACAGAGCTCCCGGTCTCAGCGGCAACGCATCGCAGAACTTTTCTTTCGGACGCGGACTTGCGGCAGACAACACTTATGTAAACAAGAATACCGCCAGCACCGGTTTCAGTTTGGGTACCAGCGTGAATCTTTTCTCGGGCTTCCGTGCAAGCGAAACCATACGTCTGCGTAATCTCGACCTCCAAAGCGCCAACGCCGAGCTCCTCAGGGCCAAAAATGACATTTCCATGAATGTGGCTCAGGCCTATATGCAGATTCTTTACAATATTGAGATTTTGGGTGTAGCCGAAAGGCAAATCGCCATTGACTCACTGCAGCTGGAACGTCTCATGCATCTGCTTTCCAACGGCAAAGCATCAGAAGTGGAGATTTTGCAGCAAAAGGCCACCATGGAGCAAGACCGATTCACCCTTGTTCAGGCTCAAAACAATCTTTCACTTGCGACACTTACTCTCACTCAATTGCTTGAACTTCCCTCTCCCGAAGGTTTTAAGGTAGTTCCGCCATCAATGCAAATCGAAACAGGCCTGCTCGAAAATCCGGACAGCATTTTCGTTCATGCAGCCGCTACAAGACCGGAAATCCTATCTGAACAGATAAAGTTAGAGGGCTTCGATGCTCAAGTTAAAATTGCGAAAAGCGCTCTCTACCCATCCTTGTCACTATCTGCGGGCTTAGGCTCCAATTATTATAAGACAGATGGTTTGGATATGGGGACTTTTGACGAGCAGATAAAAAATAATTTCAGCCAGTATGTGGGGCTTTCTTTGAATATCCCCATCTTCGATAAACTCGCAACTCGAAACTCCATACGCAGCTCTCGGCTTGCACAAAGTTCACAAGCTCTAAAGCTGCAATATGCCAAAAACTCTCTTTATAAAGAGATACAGCAGGCCTATCACAATGCGGTGGCGGCAAGAAGCCGCTATTACAGCTCGAAACAGGCAGCAAAAGCAGCGGAGGAATCATTCACTTTGGTGCAGGCCAAATACGAAAGCGGAAAGGCTTCCATCACCGAATTCAATGAGAGCAAGAACGCCTCTCTCAAAAGTGAAAGCGACCTTGCCCAAGCCCGTTACGAATGGATGTACCAAGCCAAACTTCTCGATTTTTATAAGGGAATCGAATTCTAATAGACTTTTACAAGCCCCATATTAATTCCCCAGCAGCCGTCCGTGATGATGGGAACATTCTTTCCGTCAGCATCCGGAATGAAAATAAAGTCATCTACAAAAGTGTGGCTGTGACCTCCTATGACAAGGTCTATACCGCTTACTTGAGGAATAAGAGCCTGATCTTCTTTATAGCCTAAATGACTCAGTAAAATAAGCATGTTGCAGCGCTCTGCTTTCTTGAGATGCTCAGCCCACTTGTTTACTACCTCTACATTATCCAATTGGGCTATGCGCTCGGCTATGGGAGCGGAAACCATGGTGGCTATATCGGATTCAAGGCCTATGATGCCTATCTTCATACCCCCGCGCTTAAAAATGGCGTATGGCTGTACATATTGCTGAAGAGTATCGGGGAATTCGCAATTGGCACATACAATAGCGCTGTTCATAATGGCAAGCCGCCCTGCTAAGCTTTCTATTCCGTCATCCAACTCGTGATTGCCTAAAGCGATACAGTCATAGGCAAAAGCGTTTGCAAGTTTTGCCTCCAAGATGCCTCCGAGTTGAGTATAATATGAGGTTCCCTGATTAAAGTCACCGGCATGCAGAAGCAGCAGCTTGGAGGCAGGATATTCGGCACGTATGCTGTCCACAAATGCCGCACGCTCTATCACCCCGCCGCGAAGTCCGCTTGTAGTGGGCACAGGGTCCATATGAGAATGGGTGTCGTTGCAATGCATTATAAGCAGACGCTCTTTACCGGAAGGTTTTTCAGAGAAATTCAAGGTCATATCCTCTTCCGAAGATGTTTTTTTCGAAACTTTCGCCTCGCCCCTTACAATATAGCGCCCATCTGTAAAGTAATCGACGCTTTTGCCTGCTGCGGTTAGAGCACGCACATCCTCCAATATCATATCTCCGATTTTCTTATCGGTAATAATCATTTCGCGTGCTCCTCGGGCAAGCTTGTATCCATCCCCTCCGTCAACTAAAAAGTCGATTGTGGCAACACCGTAGATTTTATTGTCATCCAAAGGCTTGCCGTCTATCATTACGCTCTTCAAGCGGCCGTCTTCAACCACCACCCTCGCTCCCGATATGCACTGCGGACGGGTGGCGGCCATCTGCTCAAAAACAGCCCTGAGTTCGCGCCCTCCAAGCGAGAGCCAGGTGCCGTAGTTTTTGAATGGGAGCATGCTCTGAATATTATCCAACAATATGTCCCCCGATGGGATGATATGAATGCGTATGCCACCGAAGTTCATTATGGCAACATCCACCTTTTTGCCTGTAAGTTCGGCAACGTCCTCCGCTAAATTATCCACTATGAAATTACTCAGCGAGCTTTCGGGTCTGGCGAAAAAAAGACCGTTTTCAGAATAGCCCACCACCTCTTTCAGGGCTGCCATCTCCGGCTGTACATCAATTAAAAGAGCCGCCACCTCAGGGGTGCATCCGCCTTTGAAAACACGGCCGTTGGGGGCGGTATAAACCCCTTCCGACACTACGCCGAGGGCTTCAGCTATATTGTCTGCCGCCGGAATGCTTACACCGGTGCGGTGACCGTCCATCTCGAATTGCTCCCAAGAATAGCCTTTGGGAGTGGTAGAACAAGCGCAGACGAGAGCAAGCGCCGTTAAAAAAACTGTTACTTTTGCTTTAACCATTTCCAAAGATCAGCCCATGTGCTTTTCTTGCCGAATATGAGAATACCCGCCCTGTAAATTTTGGCGGAAGCCCATGCAAGCACAATGAAAGTAATCAGCAGCAAAGCTATCGAGAGTATGAGTTCCCAGACCGGAACCCCGTAAGGAATGCGTGCGAGCATTACTATAGGCGAAGTGAAAGGTATCATGCTGCCCCACCAAACCACTTGGCTGTAAGGATTCCTCATAGCCATAAGGGCTATAAAGAAACCGATAAGAAGTGGTATTGTAATCGGAATCTGCAGTTGACCGGCATCAGCCTCGTTTTCGACCGCAGAGCCTACAGCAGCAAAGAGCGAAGCATAAAGAAGGTAGCCTAAAATAAAGTAGATGAAGAAAGAGATGATGAGCTGGCCCCATGGGATATTGCCCAATGTTACGAGTATGGTTTTCAATTCACTGCTATCATCCATGGAGGATACCATTTTTTCCATATCGAATCCCGCTGTGGAACTTGCCATCTCCATAATCTGCTCCTGTCCTGCCGCTCCCTGAGCGCTTTCGAGCAGTTTGGGTCCGAAAGCCGCACCGCCTACGCCTAAGATTACTGCTGTAAGCAGTATCCAAAGAGCGAACTGTGTGAGTGCAACAAGGGCAACGCCTATAATCTTCCCGAACATCAAATCGATGCTTTTTACGCTGGATATCAGCACCTCTACCACTCGGGAGCTCTTTTCTTCTATTACAGAACTCATTACCATTCCACTGAACATTGCAACGAAAATATAAATCAGCATGCCGAGAATCATCGAGATAATCATATAAATGCCGGATTCCGAAATGGTTTCCCTGCCATCTTCGCCGATTGTGAATTCCTGTACTTTGATGTCGGCTTTTACGTTAGACATTATTTCGTCGAGTCCGTCTATATTATAAGACCTTATGCGATAATCTTCCACCGCATTGGAGACCTTGCCCGATAGATTGGCGGCAAAATCCACCCCCGCCGGCTTCTTGCTGAATGTTTGCACACTTACCGAAGAAACCGAGTCAATTGGGGAAATCACCACTAAAAGATCTTTGCCAAGTTCGCTGAACTGCGCCTTAAGCGAATCCGGTTCGCGTCCCGTATAATCGTAATAATTTGCAGCTTCTCCATTTTCAAGGAAAGGCAGAACTATGCCGCTTTGGTCTATCACCGCAACTTCTTTGGTCTTCTCTTTGGTATTCATCATTATGATGGTGGGAAGGAAGGTCAGGGCGGCGAAAAGAATCGGCACCACAAATGTAAGTATAATGAAACTCTTTTTCTTTACGCGGGTATTGTATTCGCGGCCTATAACAAGGCCTATCGTTCTGAAATTCATAAGTCTACTCGTCTTTACCGGTTACAAGTTTAATAAAGATATCATTCATACGGGGCATGAGTTCGCGGTAGCTGTTTACCGTTACCCCCCTGTCGATGAAAGATTTGAGAGTGCTGTTCCCGTCGGTTTCGCGAGGAAGCACCACGGTATGGCGGCCATCTGCATCGCTGTATTCCAACTCCACATTGTCGTTGCCGTACTTGCGGCGGATTTCCTGCACATCACCGGATATTATCACATGGCTTTTGTTTATGAGGGCTATATCGTTGCAGAGTTCTTCCACGCTTCCCATATCGTGCGTGGAAAGAATAACAGTGGCGCCCTCATCGCGGAGCCGGAGGACTTCCTTGCGCACAAGCTCAGCGTTCACCGGATCGAATCCGCTGAAGGGTTCATCGAGTATCATAAGAGAAGGCTTGTGAACAACCGTGGTAATGAATTGGAGCTTTTGAGCCATACCCTTTGAGAGTTCCTCCACCTTCTTGTTCCACCAGTCCTGTATCTCAAAGCGAACAAACCAATCTTTGAGGGCTTTCATTGCATCCCCCCGGCTCATACCCTTAAGCTGCGCTAAATACATAGCTTGCTCGCCTACCTTCATTTTTCGATAAAGGCCGCGCTCTTCAGGCATATAACCGATTTTCTGTACATCTTTCTCACGAATCGGACGGCCTTTGAAGAGAATCTCACCGCTGCTTGGAATTGTAATCAGGTTGATAATTCTGATGAGGGTGGTTTTGCCGGCGCCGTTCGGCCCCAGCAAGCCTGTCACCTTGCCCTCCTGGAAGTCCAAATCAACTCTGTCCAGCGCCACTTTGGCTCCGAAACTTTTGGACACCTTTCTACATTGTATTATTGCCATTATTCTGCTTTTAAAAATATGAATGCAAATTTAAAAATAATTTATGTAATTTTGTAGTTATATGGCAAAGGGAGGAGCAGACATTGCTGCCTTGTGCAGCCAAATTATCAAAGAAGTGCAAAACGGCGTGTTCAGACCCATATACCTTCTTATGGGAGATGAGCCCTACTATCCTGAACTTGTATGCAAGGCAATTATCGATAATTGTCTGCAAGATTTTGAGAAGGACTTCAACGAAACGATATATTACGGTTCGGAAATAACTGTAGAACAGTTGGTTACAACAGCCCGCCGCTTCCCGATGATGTCGGAAAGGCAGCTTGTGGTGGTAAAGGAGGCTCAAACCATTAAAAATATAGAAGAACTTTCCATCTACACCTCCGAGCCATTGGACAGCACAGTGCTTGTACTCCTCTTTTACAAGGCCAAGCTCGACAAGCGCTATACTCTCTATAAAAGCATAGCAAAAAACGGAATTGTGCTGGACTCTCCCTCCATAAGAGACTACGAGATAGTAAATTGGATTATTTCTTATTACCGCTCACGCGGGCTTCAAATCGATCCTCAGGCCGCCGCACTCTTGGGCGAATATGCCGGAACCGAGCTTTCTGTAATAGCCTCCGAAACCGAAAAACTTCTGAAAAACCTGCCGGTAGGGACCACTTCAGTAACAGTTCAGGACATTGAAAAGAATGTAGGCATCTCCCGTGAATTCTCCATATTCGAGCTTACCAAAGAACTCTCGGAGCGCAATGCTGCGAGAGCGCTGAAAATTGCAGATCATTTGGGGAAGGGGGCTAAATTTGCAATGCCTATGGCAGTCAGCAACCTCTATAGCCATTTTTACCGTATTCTCAAATACCAGGTGTTTCTCAGAACCAATCCCCATCCCTCACGGGAAGAGGCCGCTGCAGTTTTAGGAATTAACCCATATTTTCTGCGCGAATATAATACTGCTGTGCGTAATTATTCTTTAAAATCCACTATGGAGATAATTTCCATGCTCTGCGAATATGACTATCTTGGCAAGGGAGGAGACGGGCAGTCCGCTGCACCGGATCAACTCATAGTGGAACTGACCACCAAAATACTCAACTCATAATGTGGTGCAAATTACGTAAAAAAGAGGTGGCGGATACACCGGAAGAATCGGTGCGCCAATGGTTTATAGAGCAGCTTCTGGCTAAGGGGGTGCCTGAGGGCCTAATGAACTGCGAAGTATTCTTGAGGCTTGGTTCCAAGCCTTATAGGGCGGATATTTTGATTTTCGACCGCTCCGGCAAGCCCCTTGCCATAGTCGAGTGCAAACGCCGGGATGTAAACATCTCTCAAGCAGTTGTAAATCAGGCTCTGCGCTACCATGGTGCATTGGAAGTTAAATTCATCTGCCTTACCAACGGAAATAATACTTATATTTACAGGAGACAAGGCAGCGGCTTCGTGCCATGCGACCAAATGCCTTCATACGAGGAAATGCTATGCCTACAGTAATTTCACAATATCTGGAAAAAAACATTTTTAAACTTGTCAGCCGAGTTGCAGCCGGACAGGGTGTACGCGCCTTTACAATAGGCGGATATGTGCGTGACTGTTTTCTTGGCCGCCCGTCAAATGATATAGATATTGTGGTGGAAGGCAGCGGAATAGACTTCGCCAGAGCTGTCGGAGAAGCTGCAGGCAAGGGAGTGTCTTATTTCAAAAACTTCGGCACAGCCATGATGCATTACGAAGGAGATGAAATAGAATTTGTCGGAGCCCGGAAAGAATCTTACCGAAGAGAATCGCGCAAACCAATAGTGGAAGACGGTACTCTTCGAGATGACCAGCTACGGCGCGATTTTACCATCAATGCAATGGCATTTTCTCTGAATGAGGACAGCTTCGGCGAACTTGTAGATCCTTTCGGAGGCATTAAAGATCTTGCCGCAGGCATCATCCGTACCCCTTTGGACCCTGATACCACCTATTCAGATGATCCTTTGCGCATGCTTCGCGCCATACGCTTTGCCACCAAACTTTCCACCCCGGCATTGGAATTCAAGATAGTGAGCGAAAGCATGGAAAGCATGAGGCGGATGGCGGGAAGGTTAGAGATTCTATCGAAAGAAAGAATTGCGGAGGAACTGAATAAAATGCTCTTGTGTTCTGTTCCCTCAAAGGCTTTCCGCCTTATGGACGAAGCCGGGCTTTTACCTTATATCTTACCGGAACTTTCTGCTTTGAAGGGGCTTGAAATAGTGGATGGAAAAGGTCATAAGGAGATTTTCTCACACACCTTGGCAGTACTTGACAATTTGGCCGAAGCAGATGTGAGCGCTGTTTTTGAAAAGCCGAACAGTTTAGGCTCTACCGGTGGAGAGCCGAAACTCTGGCTGCGCTGGGCTGCCCTGCTGCACGACATAGGCAAACCGGCAGTGAAAAAATATGTTCCCGGTACCGGTTGGACCTTCCACGGCCACGATCTGGTAAGTTCGCGTATGGTTCCCAAAGTTTTCGCCTCACTGAAACTCCCCAAGGACGAAAAACTCAGATATGTAAAAAAACTTGTCTGGCTGCACATGCGCCCTATGGCTCTTGTGGATGATGAGGTTTCCGATTCTGCAGTAAGACGCCTGCTCTTTGATGCCGGAGACGATATAGACGACCTTATGCTGCTTTGCCATGCCGACATTACCAGCAAGAATCCCGAAAAAGTACGCCGTATACATGCCAATTTTGATCTTGTGCAGCAAAAACTGATAGAGGTGGAGGCCAAGGATGCAATACGAAACTTCAAAAATCCCATAAGCGGCGACTATATAATGGAAATCTACGGAATCGAACCCTGCAATACCATCGGAGAAATCAAGGAATATGTGAAAAATGCCATACTCGACGGCGAAATAGGCAATAACTTCGAGGAAGCAGAGAGCTTGATGCGCAAAAAAGCCGCCGAACTCGGATTGAAGCCATGCAAATAAACGATTACCTCAAATATATTGAGGGAGTACGCCGCTACTCTCCCCGTACTCAGCAGATTTACAGGGATGTTCTGGAAAGCTTTTCTGAGCGCGGAGAAGCATTGACCACCAAAGGCATACGCAATTATGAAGTTTATCTGCTTGATGAAAAAGGCAAAAGCGCCCGCACGGTTAATTTGCATTTATCTGTACTCAGCGGATATTGCAGGTGGGCAATGAAAAAAGGCTTGATGGATTCGAATCCTGTAAAATTGGTTCCGAAGCCTAAAATGGATAAAAGACTGCCGGTTTTTTATCGTGAAGAGGCTATCAAACAGTATTTTGCAAATACTGCGCACAATGCTGATAAAGAGCAACTGGAATTCCTGAAAAGCCTTCCGATTACGGACTCTACAGCCAAGGAACTTTATCTGAGGCGTTTACGCAGACTCATAATAGCAATGCTCTATGGTACGGGACTGCGCCGCAGCGAACTCATCTCGCTGAACATCTCTTCAATGGATTTTTCCCGCAGGGTATTATCTGTAAAAGGAAAAGGAAATAAAATGCGGGAAATTCCTCTTACACCTTCTCTTTATGAAGAAATTTCACTATATTTGAGTGCAGCCAACCATATGCTTGGTGCCGCTGCGGGAGTTGCTCCCCTTTTGCGGACACTTTCAGGCGCCAGGCTATATCCTGTCTTTTGCGACAGGGCTGTTAAAGAAGAGTTAGGAGGCGAGGTTACGGGTCAAAAATCCCCTCATATCCTGCGCCACACCATTGCCACCGAGTTGCTGGACAAAGGCGCCAAGCTCAACTCCATAAAAGAACTTCTCGGGCACTCTTCACTTGCAGCTACGCAGGTATATACCCATAACAGCATGGAGCGTCTGCGAAAAGAATACGACAAGGCCCATCCAAGGGCAAAAAATGATAGCTATGGAGATAATACTTAAAACCCTAAAGTTCGATGCCGACCAGAAGCTGGTCGAATTCGTAAACAAGAAAGTAGGACGCCTTAAGAGATTCTTTCCCTCCGGTGGAGAGCAGGCTGCCGAAGTAACCCTTTCGCTGGGCATTAATCCCGACAACAAGGAGGTCAAAATTCAAATTCATTTTCCCGGCCAGGATCTGATAATCGAGCGCCAGTCCCATTCCTTCGAGCAAGCAATTACCGATGGAGTGGATGCAATGAAAGAAAAAATGACCCGAGCAAAAGAAAAGTTATACGATAAATAAATTAAATTTCGCTATATACGAGTTTGCCCCGCTGTCTGCGGGGCAATTTTTTTATGCGGAAAGACTGGGATTCGAACCCAGGAACCGCTTTTGGCGGTCACACGCTTTCCAGACGTGCCTCTTCAGCCACTCGAGCATCTTTCCATCAGGTCTGCAAAGATAAGAATATTTTCGTAAATTTGCATCTATGTTTGAATTTCTTAAAAGGAAGCAGCAGTTCCCGCCTGACTTTACAGGCATTACCGACTCTCACAGCCACATTCTACCCGGAGTCGATGATGGAGTAAAAACAATGAAAAGTGCGCTTCAAATACTCAATACATATGAAAGATGGGGAATTCGTGAAGTTTGGCTCACACCTCATATAATGGACGATGTTCCCAATACCACAGAAGAACTTACCCGGAGATTTGAAGAGCTCAAAACACAATACAAGGGCGGTATAAAACTAAATCTTGCCGCTGAGTATATGTTGGATTACAACTTCGAGGCCCGACTTGCCGCCCGTGACCTGCTTTGTCTCGGTCCCAAGCGCATACTTGTGGAAACATCTTATCTTGAGCCACCGATGAATTTTGATGAAATCCTCTTCAATATTATAACTGCAGGCTACACCCCCATACTCGCTCACCCCGAAAGGTATCTCTATATGCCGGAGGAAAAATATTCCGAACTTAAGAAACAGGGTGTACTGCTTCAATTGAACTGGGGGTCTTTAGGAGGATTATACGGCAGTCGTGTACAGGAAAGAGCTTACCGGCTGCTTGGGCAGGGCATGTATGATATGTCAGGCTCAGACATTCATACCCAAAGGATGTATAAATTTTACACCTCCATCCTGTTGGATAAAGGTGTAAAACTACCAAGCGAATAAACCAAGGGGCTATTTATCGGATTTCTTTCGGAAAAGTCCGGAAAGCTTATCTCCGACAGCATAGAGTAAATTCTTAAGGCTGCTGTCTTTCTTTTCCTCGTGATGCTGATGTGTTTCTCCCTCTCCGCTTCCTTCCGGATCTCCATAGCCGTAACCGTAGCCATAACCGTAGCCATAGCCATAGCCATAACCATAGCCGTAACCGTAACTGCGTCTGCCGTTTTCGAGGTCCACATCATTCAGGATAAGATTAACTCTCTTGGCCTTGCCTACAACTGAATTCTGTATTTCTTTAAGAACCTTGAGGTCGGTACTGCCGGCACGCACCACAAAAAGGGTTGCATCCACATATTGGTTCACCAGCATTGAGTCCGGCACAGGCAGGAACGGAGTGGTATCAATAACTATATAGTCGTATTTCTTTCTATAATAGTCAACGAAGTCCTTTACCTTGGCAAGAGACAAAAGCTCGGTCGGGTTCGGTGGAACAGGACCGGAAAATACTATATCCAAATTGGCATCCACTCCCGATTTATGCGGCAAGCCTGCAAGGTCATCAGTATTGCCTAAAAGGTAAGATATAACATTCCGCTGGTTATCATATTTAACCTTTGGGAAGAACTTGCGTAGTATAGGCTTGCGGAAGTCCATGCCGACAAGCAATACCTTTTTATCCAAATGCGAAAGAGATACCGCGAGATTGGAGGATATATAAGATTTGCCTTCGCCGGGGAAAGAAGAGGTAACCTGCACCACCTTGGTATCGGGCAGATATCTGAGGTTGGACCTAAGCATTCTGAAGGCCTCCGCAAAAGCATCGCGGTCTTGGCGCTCCAAGAGCCTGTCTGCCTCTCCTGAATTATGCAAGAGAGTGGCTATTATGGGAGCATCCACATTGTCTTCCAAATCCTTTTTATTTTCCACTTTGGTGCGGAGAACATTGCGCAGCCACACAATCAACGGCGGCATGCAGCAGCCCAAAATAAGAGCAATTAAATATATCCGCATCGGACTCGGTTTTATAGGAATAGCACTGCCGAAAGCGGCTTCTATGACACGGAAATTATCGGACTGCACGTACGTTGCGATTTGAGCCTCTTCCCTCTTTTGCTGAAGCATTTGATAAAGAGGTTCTATGATGTCCACACGACGGGACAATTGTTGGATTGCGTATTGCTGGGCAGGCATGCTGGACATGCGGCTCTGGCTTTGTTCCAGAGTCTTTTCGAGTTCTTTCTCCCGTATGGAATAAGCGCTTAAAAGCTGGGTTACCGAAAGTTTGATGCTCTTGATGCCGTCCTCAATGCTGGGAGTCATGCTGAGAACGCGGGGGTTGGTGGCAGAAGAATTGGCTATCATACGATTGCGCTCGGAAACCAGCTCGTTGTATCTGCCTATAATATTGTTAAGCCCTGCATCGCTTACGCCGATATTTGCAGGTATAACCCTGTATTCGCCGGTATTGTCTTCCCTGAGATAATCTTCTATCATGCTCAGAATACGCTTTTGCACCTTTACTTCTGTGAGTTGGTTCTTATAGCTCATATCTGAAGTTACAGAAGCGCCGGCCTGAGAATCGAAGTCAACAACAGAATGGCGCGACTGATATTCCTTTACATCGCTTTCGGCATCTACAAGTTCGCGTGAAATATCTTTAAGACGCTCATCAATGAACTTAATAGTGTTGATTGAGGTAATGTTATTGTAGTCTTTGGAATCCTCATTGCAAGCTATTACCAATGAGTTGAGAATATCAGAGGCTCGCTGGGCCTTATTATCTTCAAGCGTGAGCATCACGACATCGCACAGATTATTGATATAGATATTGCTGCGCTTATCCCCCTGAACTTCTGCTGTAAAATTAGACAGGAATTTTTCCGCTGCGCGGAATGGAGTTGTCCATGTGCACAGATACCTGCGGTCACCTTCAACTTTGCCAAGCTCAGTAGTGTTTATACACAGACGCATATGTCCTACAGATAAGGTGTCGCCGAAATTGAATTTGCCTTTAATGGAAAACTTGCTCTTATTCATCACAAGCTTTCGCACTATAAAGCCATCCCCCTCATCATCGGCTTTGATTTCCATTCTTATATATTGGGGAAGCATGCTTGATGGAAGCAGGTGATCTCCTATCACAACCATTTCAATCGGACTGTCCTTATAGAACTCAACTAATTTTTTCGGGAAAATCCAACGGAAAATACGCAGTTTTTGGTCTCCTGCAGGAAGATTATAAGAATAATAGCGCGAATTCAGATTCAACTCCTCAACCACCTTGCTCATCAGAGTGGGGCTGCGTAGAATAAAAATTTCGTTGTCTATCTTCTTGCGCACGCGGGTACCTGTGAGTTGTGAAAGCATTGTAAGCTCGCCCGAGCCTGTGGAGCCGTCATCGCGATTGAGCATAATCCATGAGGTCCGGCTGAAAACAGGAGTTTGCATGCGCACATAGAAAAAGCCTAAAAATAATGCAAGCAGGCCGCAACCAACTATCCACCAGCGAAGATGCCATACAAAATCAATAATGTCGCGTATGGAAATATTTTGAGTTTCTTCGCTTTTAGTTTGAACGTTTTTGTATTCTTCCATTTTTATTACCTTTGAAGAGCAACTATGAGAGTGATAATCGATATGGCCGAAGAAATTGTGGAAAGCATACTGCTCCACAGTCCCGTTGCTGCCGTTCCCTGAGCAACCCTGGTGGGGCTGGGCGGCACATAAATCACATCATTCTGTTGCAGATAAAAATAAGGGGATTCCAGCAAATCGCTGCTTTTAAGATTTATCTTATAGTGCTTCTGCACCCCATCCACCTCACGGATAAGGAGTATCCCCTCACGCATGGCGGTCAGATTAAGGTCGCCTGCCCTGCCGAGAGCCTGAAGCACACTGATTTTTTCAGAATCGATAGTATAGGTGCCGGGGGCTCTTACCTCTCCAAGCACGGTAAACTTGAAATTCTTGAAGTTTACATAGACTATGGGGTCTTTGACATCCTTGCCTATTTCTCTCGTAAGATATTGAACAAGCTCATTGCGAGTCATGCCCTCCACATGGATTTTCCCGAGAATCGGAAATTCGATGTTGCCGTCTGAATCCACCAAATAAGAAAGGGTGGCATTCTCAGGACCGTAAGCGCTGCTTCCTGCGGAAGTTGTAAGCTCTGTAAGAGTTAGATTATATGGAGCCGTGACAGTTTTATCGGAACCGCTCACAACTATAGCCAGGCGGTCATCTTTTTTGATGGTGGCTTCATACTCGTTCAACAAAGGCTTGAGAGTGCGCTCGTCGATGTCTTGAAAATAAACAATGTCTTTGTAGCTGGCGCAGCCTGAAAGCAGGAGGGCCAGAGTCGCAAGTAAAACAGGTTTGAAGAATCTGCTCATATCTTTCAAAAAAAATATTTGTGGAGATGGGCGGAGTCGAACCGCCGTCCAAACAAAGCTCCCAAAAGCTTTCTACACGCTTATTCTTCCTTTGTTTGTAGGGAAAGGGCTGCCGGAAGACAGGCCACCCGAACCTTATCCTTTTAATCTTAATGCAGTTTAAAGGAGTCCCTGCATGCAGACTTCTTTAATGATACCCCATTGCCCCGACAGAGAAGCCCTAATGCGGGAGGGATACTCGTGGATTCCGCACCTGGGCGGCTCCATTAAGCTAATCCGTTTGACAGATTAGGCAGCGAGTGCATAATTGCTGTTGCCAGCTAATTGTTCGGAGTGTATTTTAACGGGCATTACCCCATAGCCCGGCGTGCTTACTTTCCGGAGTCGATGCTGTCTAAACCAGAACATCCCCGTGATAACGTAAGAGTTTACAAAGATAAGTTATTTTTTGAGAAAAAACTCAATTCCTAACTATAAAAAAAATCAAGCCGACAAATGTCAGCTCGATTCTTTTGGTGGGAGCAGAGGGATTCGAACCCCCGACCCTCTGCTTGTAAGGCAGACGCTCTGAACCAGCTGAGCTACGCTCCCAAAAGCGGATGCAAATATACGCAGTTTTTTTAGTCTTGCAAATTTTTTTTGAGTTATTTCTCTCCCTTTGGCAAAATTTTGCGAAAGCGAAGGCGGATTACGCCCCAAAATGCTTCACCGAAAATTCTTCCGCTCATTTTGCTGGTGCCTTCCTTACGATTTACAAAAATCACCGGCACTTCCTTAAGCTTGAAACCAAGTTTTATGGCAGAGTATTTCATTTCTATCTGAAAGCCATAGCCTTTCATCTCAACGGCATCGAGGTCAATGGTTTCCAACACTTTGCGCCTGTAACATACAAAACCGGCCGTGGAATCATATATTTTAACTCCCAATACTTTACGCACATACACAGAAGCAAAATAACTGATCAATATGCGGCTCATCGGCCAATCCACTACGCTTACCCCGTCTTTATAACGCGAACCGACAGAGAGGTCGGCACCTTCCTGGCAGGCCTGATAGAGTTTTGGAAGGTCGGAGGGCGCATGAGAGAAATCGGCATCCATCTCGAAAATATAGTCATAATCCCTTGCCAAAGCCCATTTAAAACCCTTTAAATAGGCCGTCCCCAAACCTGACTTGCCGCTGCGTTCTATAAGAAAGAGCTTTTCAGAAAACTCTTTCATCAACTTTTTCACCACTCCTGCGGTACCGTCAGGCGAGCCGTCATCGATTATGAGGATATGATAATCCCCCTCCAAATCGAACACCGCCCTTATTATTTTTTCCGCATTCTCGATTTCGTTGTAAGTCGGAATTATGACCAGCTTTTTGTTCATATTTTACAAATTTATGAAAATTTATTAATTTTGAACTATGAACAGGGTTAAAATATTCAGACCAACTTCGTTTAGCACGGCGGAAATCAAAAGAATAGCATCCGAATCGGATTCCGACTTCACACTTATATATTCCCGCCCCGGTAAATTCGACTTTGTGCGGTTCGGGCTGGAACGCATGGTGCAAGTAGCTGACGACACCCTTGCAGGCATGGTCTATTCCGACCATTTCAATGGCGGCAAGCCGCATCCCGTAATCGACTGCCAAAAAGGCTCGCTAAGGGATGATTTCGACTTCGGAGGGGTGCAGCTCTATCGCAGTGATGTGCTGAAAAACGCCGCCGCACAAATGAGCAAGGATTATAAATACGCCGGCCTATACGACCTCAGGCTCAAAGTATCGCAAATCGCCGAACTTGTGCATATAAATGAGTTCCTGTATTACGAATCGGACACAGACACCCGTGCATCGGGCGAAAAAATATTTGACTATGTGAATCCACGCAACCGCGAAGTGCAAATAGAGATGGAACAGGTCTGCACAGAACATCTTAAAGCAATAGGAGCCTGGCTGAAGCCGGTATTCAAGGATGTAGACCTTTCGCTCGGCAGCTTCGAATACGAGGCTTCCATAATCATCCCTTGTAAGAACAGGGCCGGCACTATTGCCGATGCGCTCCGCAGCGCACTAAGCCAAAAAACGGATTTCCCATATAATGTAATAGTAGTGGACGATAATTCCACAGACGGAACAATCGAAATCATAAAAAGTTTTTTATCGGATCCGAAACTCGTTTATATTGCGCAGGACGAGGGCTGGCATGGCATCGGAGGCAATTGGAACGCTGCTGTACATCATGAGGCATGCGGCCGCTTTGCCCTGCAGTTGGACAGTGATGACGTCTATTCGGGACCGGATACCGTGCAAAAATTCGTGGATGCCTTCCGCGAGCAAGACTGCGCTATGGTTATCGGCAGTTACGAAATTACGGATATAAATTTCAAGACTCTGCCTCCCGGAAAAATCGATCACCGCGAATGGACTCCTGATAATGGACGCAACAATGCTCTCAGAATAAACGGACTGGGAGCTCCGCGCGGCTTTTGGACTCCCCTTCTCCGCAGGATTAATTTCCCTGTCACCAAATATGGAGAAGATTATGCCGTGGCCTTGAGAATCAGCCGTGAATACCGTATCGGACGCATCTACGACACCCTCTATTACTGCCGCCGTTGGGAGGGGAACTCCGACTCCGACCTTGCAATAGAGCAGACCAACACCAACAATCTCTATAAAGACCGTCTGCGCACTTGGGAAATAGAAGCCCGGAAAAAGCTTGTCTTATCTGATGCGGGTAAGATTTGATGCTCCGCTGCTTTCTGCTTGAAGAAGAGTGTCGTCTTTAATCTTATAGGCAACACTGCTGGCACCCGAACAATCGATTTCGAGACGGTCAAGTGCATTTACAGACGCTCTTGATGCTCCGGAAATATCAAGCTCCGCTTTGTTGCACAATAAATTCTCTGCATCAATGCGGCTTGCTCCGGATACCTCAAGCCTGAATATCTTGGCATTTCCCGAAATATCACCTCTGGAGGCACCCGAACAGTCAATCTCCAGCATGCCGAAATCGCCGGAAACATCCACCTTGGACGCACCGTTGCAATCTATGCTCAGATTTGAACTCTTCAAATCCTGTGCATCAAGAGAACTTGCACCGGACAACTCAATTTCTTCGATTTTTGGAAGTGAAATTTTGGCAATGGAAAACCAGCCTCTCCTACCGATAAGATAGCGTAATTTGAACGGCAGCTTATTATAATATATATGCAGTTCCCCATCGCGAAGTTTAACCTTGAGATAAGGTTCGAACTCTTCGGGAATATCAACGAATACCGAATATTTCCCCTGACTCAATTCCACCTGGAAATTACCCGATATATCTATGGAATTAAAATCCACAAAGTTGTAGGACATCTTAATTCGCTCTCCGCTTTGTGCAAAACCACTGCAACTAACAAATAACAAAGCGAATGCGGTAAATAAAAGCAAGAATATTTTTCTCATTGTTTTCTGTTTTTAATATCAAAACTACGTATTAAGGAGCCTTAAGGCTATCCTGTTCCTTTCAAGGTCTACGCCAATCACGCTTACCTTTACCTGCTGGTGAAGCTTTACCACCTTCGATGGATTAACTTTGCCTCGAAAACCCATTTGGCTTATATGTATAAGACCGTTATCGTGAAGGCCTATGTCTACAAAGGCTCCGAAAGCGGTTATATTGGTAACAATACCCGGAAGCTCCATACCGACTTTCAAGTCTTCTATACTATGGATGTCATCAGCAAAAGAAAATTCAGCAGCGGCTTCGCGAGGATCCAAGCCGGGCTTTGCTAGTTCGCTGATAATATCATTTACGGTAGGGAGGCCTGTCTTGGCATCCACATAGCGCGAGGGCTCTAATTTGGAGCAAAGCTCTTCATTGGCCACGAGTTCACTCACCGAAACGCCTAAGTCCGCCGCCATTTTATCCACCACAAAATAACTTTCGGGGTGCACTGCAGAATCGTCAAGGGGATTTTCCGCTCCCTTCACCCGTAAAAAACCTGCGCATTGCTCATAAGCTTTGGGTCCCAAGCGCGGCACCTTAAGCAATTCACTGCGGGAAGAAAAAGCTCCCTGAGAAGTTCTGTATGCCGTTATTGCTTTTGCAAGGCTCGGACCTATTCCCGCAACATAGCGCAGCAAATAAGGAGATGCGGTATTGAGGTTTACTCCGACTGCATTAACGCAAGCCTCGACGGTACCCTCAAGCTTTTCTTTAAGCAAAGCCTGATCCACATCGTGCTGATACTGCCCTATTCCTAAATTCTTGGGGTCTATCTTCACAAGCTCGGAAAGCGGGTCCTGCAGACGGCGGCCGATCGAAACGGCTCCGCGAACGCTCACATCTTCTTCAGGGAATTCTTCGCGGGCCACCTCCGAGGCGGAATAAATGGAAGCCCCGTCTTCGGAAACAGTCCAAACCTTGCAACCTTCCGGAAGCTCGAGTTTGCGCAGGAATTCAATGCTCTCGCGGGAAGCGGTTCCATTTCCGACCGCTATTGCCTGAACCTTATATTTTTCCACCATCTCCTGCAAGGCAACAAGAGCTTTGACCTTTTCGTTTTGTGGAGGATGAGGATAAATTACCGTATGGTAAAGAAGCTCTCCCAGCTCTGACAAGACGGCTATCTTGCAACCATTCCTGAAGCCGGGGTCGAGAGCCAATGTGACTTTTTGTCCTACAGGAGCGCTAAGCAGAAGTTGACGAAGATTTTCTCCGAAAACAGCAATGCTTTCTACATCCGCCTTTGCCTTTGCTTCGCGTATTATTTCCCCCGAAATTGATGGATGCAGCAAGCGCTCAAAACTATCAGCCACCGCCTCACGCAGCTGAGGGGCACAGGCCTGAGAAGGATAGCCGAGCGAAGAGCAATAGTCATAATATATTTTAGCTGAACATTTTTCGGCATCCACATCCAAATCCACATTTAGAAAGCCCTCGTTGGAAGCCCGCAGAATCGCCAACAGATTATGAGCCGGAATACGGGCAAGGGGGATGCTGAAATTAAAATAAGAGCGGTATTTTCCGGATGCCTCAGGGTCTGAAAGCGCAGCTTTTGTGGCTTTCGAAAGAAGCCGGCGCCGACGGAAAGATGCCCGTAGATTTTCTCTTACGGCAATGTGTTCCGAAACCCTTTCGGCAAGAATGTCGCGTGCATGGGCAAGGGCCTGCTCCACATCGGGCACTTCTTCATTTACAAAGTTTTTTGCTGCAGCGTAAGGGTCGGAAGTGCGCTTGTCCATCAGAAGGTCTGCAAGAGGCTCAAGTCCGAGTTCTTTGGCGATAGTGGCTCGGGTTCTGCGTTTCGGACGCCATGGCAGGTATAAGTCCTCAAGTTCGGTGGAAGAAACGGAATTTTCTATACGCGAGCGGAGTTCCCCGGTAAGCGCTCCTGCCTCCTCTATAACCTTGAGTATGGTGGCCTTGCGGGTTTCCATCTCCTCAAAGACATCCAAATAATGCTTGAGTTCGGCAATTTCTGCATCATCCATGCCTCCTGTTTTTTCCTTGCGATAGCGCGAAATAAAAGGAATGGTATTCCCTTCCTCAAACATAAGCGCACAATTTTCCACCTGCCAGGTTTTAATCTGAAGCCGCTCTGCTATATGGTCTATATAAATCTGTTTCATGAAACTCAGTCCTCTTTTGTTATCTGCTTCAGCTCCTCTCGGTATGCTTTCAATATGCGCGAGCGGGATATAATTCCTATATATTTGCCTTCGCAGTCCAATACCGGCAGGCGCCAGGCATCGGTAACATCAAACTTGTGCATTACGCTTTCCATTTTTTCGCCCTCTTGCACAATAGCCCTTGGGGACAGCATAAGCGAGCGTACAGATATTTCTGAGGCATCCTCCGGCTCGAACATATGCTTACGGATTTCATCAATTTCAAGCATACCTGCCAAACTACCGTCCTCTTTCAAAACCGGATAATCCGTCACCGTACTGTTTACTATAATAGGAATGATATCGGCAAGACTCTGATTTACATATATATGAGGATATTTGTCGGATACAAGTTCATCGGTTTTAAGAAGAGTCAGCACAGCCTTGTCGCTGTCGCGTGATAAAAGGTCGCCGCTCTGGGCGATTTGTTTGGCATAGATGGAATATTTCTCCCAAATACGGGTGGTGCCGAAAGAAACGGCAGAGCAAAGTATCAGAGGAAGTAAAAGTTCATAACCTCCTGTAATTTCAGCGATTAAAAAGATTGCCGTCATGGGAGCCTGCATCACACCCGCCATAAGTCCCGACATGCCCACAAGAGCGAAATTCTGTTCGGGAAGCTGCAACCCCGCGAGATTCATGCTGCGCGATAGGATAAAGCCTGCCAAGGCGCCTACGAAAAGGGTGGGGCCGAAGGTTCCGCCCACTCCCCCTCCGGCATTGGTAAAAGTCATGCTGAGAACTTTGAAAAGCATAACTAAAAGTGCGAATATGGGTACAACCCAAGGAGTGCGGAGCATTCCCGCAATGGGAGATTCTCCATCGAAATTCCAAGCTCCCCCGTTCAGCAAGGTTCCCAAAAAATTATAACCCTCTCCGAAGAGCGGTGGAAAGAGCAAAATACATATTCCAAGCCCGAGAGCGGCTATACCCCACTTCACAAACGGCTTGCGCAGATGTGCGAAACGGTCTTCGAGCTTCAAGGTGACACGGGTGAAATACAGAGAACAAAAACCGCAGAAAATGCCTAAAATCAAATAAAAGGGCATATTGCCCATTTGGAATGGCGCTATTGTACAGGCAAACGGAGTATGAAGACCGGTAAATAAGTATGACACCACCGTAGCGGTAAGGGTACTGAGCAGCAGGGGCATTATACTTACGAAATTCAGATTTAAAAGCAGAATTTCCATAGTGAAAAGTATACCTGCAAGAGGAGCTTTGAAGATGCCTGCTACAGCTCCGGCGGCACCGCAGGCGAGAAGAATGGTGATGTTGCGGTACGAAAGTTTGAAGAAGCGGCCCACATTGCTTCCTATTGCAGCTCCGGTATAAACAATAGGAGCTTCCGCACCCACGGAGCCGCCCATTCCTATGGTTATGGCGGAAGTGAGCAGCGACGACCACATATTATGCGGTTTTATACGGGATTCCTTCTTTGATACGGCCAGCAACACTTTGGTTACTCCATGACTGATATTATCTTTGATAAGATATAGGGTAAGAAGAAGAGATATCAGCATGCCGAGGGCGGGAAAGACGAGCGCCGCCCAGCTGAAGCCGCCTTTGTTTACTATGGGAAAGATGAAACTTTGTATGAAAGAAATGCTTTTCAGCAAAAGCACAGCCGCAAAACCCGAACCGAGACCCACCAGGAGGCTCAGCAGAAGGATTTTAGACCTTTCGGATAGTTTTAGGCGATTTGCCCGCATCAGTTGTCCTCCGAAGCGTCATCATCATCGGAACCATATTGGGCAATATTGTCGTCCGGAAGAGTGCTCTCATCGGGTTCGCGACCTGTTGAGGTTCCTGTTACCTGATCGTCATCATCATCTCCCTCACCCTCAAGCCAACGTTCTATATCCTCAATATCATCGGTCTTTATCTGAATTTTCACCAGATAAATAACCTCGGTTGTTTCCACCGTAACTGCATAGAATGGTGTTCCATCAGGCTTGAAGTATTTTACAAGGTCTCCCAAGTAATCTTGAAATCCTTTCGGATACTTTTCGTTGAATGCCGCCTGAAGTTCGGGCGACATATTTTCGTAGCTGACTACGTGTCTTTTCTTATTGCTCGGCTGAATCATAAAACTTAAAGTTCAATATTCGATGGCAATAATAAGTCAAATTTTGAAATAAGCAAAAAATATTACATCCTTTCGGGCAAATCTATGCCTAAAATTCCTGTCGCCCTCGCAAGAACGTCCGCAACGCACCTGATCAGACAAAGTTTTTGACTCTGCGATTCGGCATCTTCTTCCTTAAGAATAGGGGTTTCGTGATAATAGCTGTTGAATTCTTTTGAAAGGTCGTAACACCAGTTGGCAATAATTGCCGGAGAAAGCATAGAAGCCGCTTCAGAAATTTTTTGCGGATAGCCGGAAAGCATTTGCACTAAGCGTATTTCCCTTGCACTAAGCGGAGCATCCGTCGGCTTGTCCTCCAAGCCCTGTTCCTTTGCCTTGCGTAAAATGCTTCTGATCCGAGCATGAGTATATTGTATGAAAGGACCTGTATTGCCGTTAAAATCGATGCTCTCACGAGGATTGAAAAGCATGGTCTTCTTCGGGTCAACCTTGAGGATAAAGTATTTGAGAGCCCCTAAACCGATAATAGAATAGAGTTCTTCCTTTTCACGGGCAGAAGCATCCGCAAGTTTTCCGCTTTCTTCAGATACATTGCGCGCTTCTTCCTTCATCTGCGCTATAAGTTCATCGGCATCAACCACGGTGCCTTCCCTGCTTTTCATCTTGCCTTCAGGAAGTTCCACCATACCGTAGGAGAGATGATGGATTTGTTCCGCCCATGGGAAGCCGAGTTTTCCAAGCAGGAGCTTGAGTACCTGAAAATGATAATTCTGCTCATCTCCTACAACATAGATGTGGGAATCCAGATTGTTTTCTTTGAAACGGCGTTCGGCAGTACCGAGGTCCTGAGTAATATAAACGGATGTGCCGTCCGAACGGAGAAGGAGTTTGCGGTCCAAGCCATCGGGAGTAAGGTCGCACCATACCGAGCCGTCCGCATCCTTTACAAACACATTCATATCGAGCCCTTTCTGCACCAAGGATTTACCTAACAGATAGGTCTGAGACTCATAATGCACTTGATCGAAGCTGATGCCTAACTCCTTATAAGTTTGCTCAAAACCTTCCAGCACCCAGCCGTTCATCCTCTTCCACAGAGCACGCACTTCGGCATCTCCCTGCTCCCATTTCACAAGCATCTCATGCACCTTCTCATTTACGGAAGAATCCTCTTTTTCCAACTGCGAATACTTCACATAACAGTCTCCTACAAAATGATCTCCTTTCTTGCCCGTAGATTCCGGAGTAGCGCCATTAAAGCATGTCTTCCAGGCATACATGCTCTTGCAAATATGCACGCCGCGGTCGTTTACAAGGGTGGACTTTATTACTTTATTGCCTGCCGCCTTAAGCAAATCGGAAACGCTTGAACCTAACAGATTGTTGCGGACATGTCCCAAATGCAAAGGCTTATTGGTGTTCGGTGAAGAAAACTCCACCATAATCGTTTTACCGGTGGAAGGCAGCTGACCGTATTCATTATTCCCGACAATTTCCGAGAATGCTTCTTTCCAAAAAAGATTGCTGAGAGTAAGGTTCAGAAAGCCCTTTACTCCGTTATACTTTTCTATTTCGGGACAATTCTCTAAAAAAAAGTCTCCCAATGCCTTTGTGGTTGCATCGGGCGAAGCATGCGAAATACGCAGAAGCGGGAAGACCACCAGAGTATAGTCGCCCTCGAATTCTTTGCGCGTTACCTGAACTTGAAGCGCTTCGGGCTCTATTTCCACTCCATAAAGGGCCTTCACGGCTTCTGATGCCTTGAGGGCAATGAACTGTTCGGCTGTCATCTTAAGCTAAATATAACTTTGGAGAAGTTTCTTTGCCGGTGATTTCTTGAGCTTGCGTATTGCCTTTTCTTTGATTTGGCGGACACGTTCACGAGTGAGGTCCAGTCTTTCTCCGATTTCTTCGAGAGTCATCTCCTGACAAGCGATACCGAAAAAGCTCCTGATTATTTCGCGTTCGCGCGGAGTCAATATCTGCAGCGCCCTGTCTATTTCGATACTCAGGCTTTCGTTGGTAAGACCCTTATCGGCCATAGGGCTGTCTTCGTTCGGAAGCACATCCAAAAGGGAATTGTCTTCACCCTCTACAAAAGGGGCATCCACGCTCACGTGGCGACCGCTTACGCGCAAGGTGTCGGCTATCTTTTCCTGAGGAAGATCTATCATTTCTGAGAGTTCTTCGGTGGATGGCTGACGCTCATGCTCCTGCTCAAATCTGCCGAGAGCTTTATTTATCTTATTGAGAGAGCCTACCTGATTCAGCGGCAGGCGCACAATGCGGCTTTGCTCTGCAAGAGCCTGCAGGATGCTTTGGCGTATCCACCAAACGGCATAGGAAATGAACTTGAAACCTCTGGTTTCGTCGAATTTTTCAGCTGCTTTTATAAGACCTAAATTGCCTTCATTTATAAGGTCCGGCAAACTGAGCCCCTGATTTTGATACTGCTTTGCCACAGACACCACAAAACGCAGGTTGGCTCTGGTGAGTTTTTCCAGAGCCTCCTGATCGCCTTTGCGTATGCGTTGTGCAAGTTCTACTTCTTCTTCGGGAGTCACCAACTCTTCACGGCCTATTTCCTGCAGATATTTGTCCAGCGAGGCGCTCTCGCGGTTGGTGATCGATTTGGTAATCTTTAGTTGACGCATTTTGTTTTTTATTCTTTGGCGAAGCCGAAGAAGCCAATCTTACCGTTGGGATGTATGCCCTCAATATAAACATTGCGCTTACTCTTCTTCGCAAGTTCCACTATATCTTGAGGTGTACCTACGGCCTGGTCGTTCACATAGAGTATAATGAAACCCTCCGGAACTCCCGATTCGGCCAACTTGCCGCTGCCCGAACTTACTACTTCGACACCCTGTTTGAGGCCGAATGCGGCAAGACTTTGTTGCGGTGCGCTGCGGAGTGTGCCTCCATAAAAAGCAACGCTGCCGTCTTCTGTAACCACTCCGGTTGCCTCAACGGTTCCCTGGAATTGTACTTTAAGGTCTTTGGTCTTGCCGTCGCGAAGTATGGTAATCACGGCTTTATCGCCGGGATGGTAGCTGTTTACTTTGGCCTGTACGCTGGAAGGGGTTGTAATTTTGCTATCGTCTATCTTTACGATTATATCGCCTTCCTTCATGCCCGCCTTTTCGGCAGCGCTTCCCTTGGTAACCTCGTTAACATATACGCCCTTTAACGAAGAAAGTTTCATTTTATCAGCCATTTCTTGAGTTATTCCACTCATTGCTATTCCGAGTTTCGCGCGTTTTACACTGCCGAAGTCAATCAGGTCGCCCACAATCTTCTTTACAATATTACTGGGAACTGCGAAAGAATAGCCTGCATAAGAGCCTGTCCTTGAAACTATTGCGGTGTTGATACCTACAAGTTCACCCTTTTTGTTCACAAGAGCGCCGCCGGAGTTACCGGGATTCACAGCGGCGTCAGTCTGAATGAAAGATTCGATTTTGAATTCACCCTGCATATTCGGCATGCTGCGCCCCTTGGCTGAAACTATTCCGGCAGTAATGGTTCCGCGGAGCTCCTCTCCGAGCGGAGAACCTATTGCCAGCACCCATTCGCCAAGACGCAGGGCATCGCTGTCGCCGAAGGGGACAACGGGCAAGCCTTCCGCTTCTATCTTAAGCAGAGCCACATCTGTGGGAGGATCGCTTCCTATTAATTTGGCGGGATAGCTTTTATTATTGTTAAGCGTAATCTCTATCTTATCTGCTCCGGCCACGACATGATTATTTGTAACTATATAGCCGTCGGGCCTGATTATAACGCCTGAGCCGCTCACCTGCCTCTCTTGAGGAATATCGAAGAAATAGCGGAACATCGGAGGCAGATTATTCAATTGGTCTGAGGTTCTTAATCCCACTTTTACAAATACAACTGCATCGGCAGATGATTCTGCCGCAAAAGTCAGGTCGGGATAGTCGCTGTCTGCCAAATTGACAGTACGAACCACACTGCCGTCGATTGAATAAGTTGTGGCTGTTTCGGCCGCTCTCGCCTTTGGAGATGCGGTCTTAACTATAAAAACTGCCACTAAAGCGCTGCAAAGCACTGAAATGATAGTAGTAATAAATTCTTTTTTCATATTTTATTGTTTTTATTGATTCCTGCTTGAATTAGCCGAGTAATAAAAAATCAAAAGATATGCCAAATTCTAAAATTAAATAGGTATATTTGCAATCCGACTAAAAAGAAAGAAAACATATGGAATTCAACGTTTCAAGCGCAGAACTGCTCAAAGGCATGATGGACGTCTCAAAGGCTGTCCCGGTAAAAACCGCTCTCCCGATTTTGGAATACTTCCTGTTTGTGCTCAATGGCGACAAACTCGAAATTACAGCCTCCGATCAGGAACTCACTCTCCGCACGGTGGTTAAGGTGGATTCAAAAGAAGATGGCAGCCTTACCGCACCGGCCGGTCAATTAATCGCCCTTTTCAAGGCTTTGCCGGATCAACCTGTCACCATTCGCACTACAGGAGAAAGCTCTTTCGAATGCATTTGGAGCAATGGTAATTCCACTCTTCCCTACTTCCCCGCAGCAGATTATCCCGAAATCAAAGGCGTTGGTGAAGATGCCTTGGAGGTAAACTTTCCGGCCAATACCATAATTGAGGGAACCTCAAGCACAATATACGCCACAGCCGATGATGAAATGCGCCCTGTGATGAACGGAATTTTCTTTGACATCTCACCCGAAAGCACCACTCTCGTAGCTTCCGACTCGCACAAACTCATCTGCTACACCACCCCGGATGTAAAGGCAAGCGAAACGGCATCTTTCATTCTTCATAAAAAGCCGGCCGGAGTGCTTCGCAACACGGTTTCCAAAGAAGATGAAAACGTAAATATAAAATTTGACTCCTCAAACGCAGTGTTCTCTTTCGGCCAAACCACAATGATTTGCCGTTTGGTAGTGGGCAAATATCCAAGATACCGCGATGTAATACCGCAGAACAACAGCAATGTGCTCAAAATCGACCGCGAACAGCTGCTCAGCACCTTGCGCCGTGTGAGTGTTTTTGCAAACAAAGCTTCCAACCATATAAAATTTGACATTAAGGAAGGCCAGTTGGAACTTACCGCTCAAGACCTCGGCTTTAATATTGCCGCCTATGAAAAGCTCACCTGTGACTATTCAGGAGACGAGCTTACAATAGGCTTCAAGTCTTCTTTCCTCATGGATATCCTCTCCAATATGAACTGCAACACCATAGTCTTCAAATTTGCTGATGCCCGCCGTGCAGCCCTCATAGTTCCCGCAGAGGAAGAAGCTGAAAGCGAAAAGCTTTGCGGCATTCTCATGCCCATAATGGTTTCGTAGCATCATGGAACTCAATCTGCAGAGACCCCTTCTTTTCTTCGATATAGAGAGTACGGGTCTTGATATTCCCACGGAATCGATAATAGAACTCTGTTTTGTAAAAGTCTTCCCCGGCAATCCTGAGCCCAAGGTAAAAACCTGGAGAATAAAGCCTTGGGATTACGAAAAGAATATTCAAAGACCTGTCAGCCCGGAGGCATCCGCCATTAACGGCATAACTGACGATGAACTCACCGGCTGCCCAAGATTCATAGATGTCGCTCCAGAAATCGTAGAGTGGCTGCGGGGCTCTGACCTCGCGGGCTTCAATGCCGCCAAATTCGACCTCCCTCTGCTGGTTGAAGAAATAGAAAGAGTAAAAGACTATTTCCGCCGGCGCAAAGACAATCCCAAAGCTCAAGAAATGCTGTCTACAATAGAAATAGATCTCCACGAGCCCGTAATGGTGGATGTGCAGAACATTTATCACGCCATGGAGCCGCGCAATCTCAAGGCTGCCTATCGTTTCTATTGCGGAAAAGACTTGGACAATGCCCATAGCGCCGAGGCGGACACCCTTGCAACCTATGAGGTATTGAAAGGCCAGTTGGATATGTATCAGGAGCCCGCAAATTATCGCCCTCAGGTGCTGAAAAACGACATCTCTTCCATGGGCGCTTTCGCCGGTAAAAAATATGTTGATTTTTCGGGACGGCTAATCTATGACAACAGCGGACTCAAAGACCCCTCACACATCCTCATAAATTTCGGCAAGCACAAGGATAAAAGCGCCCGCGAAGTCTATGAGACAGACCGTTCGTATTTCGACTGGGTGGAAAACGGCAGTTTTACGCTTGACACCAAGGCTCAATTTGCACGTATCCGCAAAGAAATAGAAGCAGAAAAAAGAGGCCCTGCAAGCCCGGAGGCACTTAATGAACTAAAGGAGAAGTGGAGCAGCGGAACTCTGTTTTAAAAGCGGCACTCAATTCTAAAAGATGAATATACTCGTATGCACTGCAGATGGTTTGGTATATGCCAGACCGGATAATTCTTGGAATAGAAAGAGCGAGGACTTTTACGCCCCCGGCTTCATCGACTATCTCTCGTTCACTCCGGTCCTGTACGCACATATCTCCCATGCAGGGAAATGCATTGGAGAAAGTTTCGCCCCCCGCTACTACGATGCCGTCGGCTATGGCTTGCTGCTATATGCCCAGCCCTTCAAGGGATTAGCCTCCTTTGCGGCATCAGCCTGTTTGGACGGAACTTCATTCCTGCCGGAACTATCCGTAGAGAGCAGTATTCACCAAGGTTTTTTAAGCATAAAGCGCTATATGGCAGACAAGGCGGAAGCTGAAACTTTATTCCGATTTCCGGAAAGAGAGCCGGATGCCATCCATAAGGCAATTGCTGCTGCCACACGCTCCTGCCTTGTCCGGCGAGGAGACCTCATTTGTTTGGAACTCACCCCGTTGCTGCCCTTGTGCTCAAGGAAAGATGAGCCTTGCCGTATCGAGCTTTCATCTGAAAGCAAAATAATTCAGAGTTTCAAAATCATTTTCGCTTGAAACTATCCGGAAGAAGTCGGATAACCACGCGGCCAAGACGCATGGGGGCATCGAAATAAACCGGCAAAATGGAATCTCCCTCATCGGTGGCATAGACAGATATATCGCTTTTGGTATCAAAGGTATTGCCGGTGCTTACTTTTATAAGAAACCTATGTGTTGAGAGATTGCCCAAGCCCTTCACATTCAGGCTTTCTATACCTACATATTTAAAGCCGATGTTTTCTATATTATCACCTACGGCAAGTTTGACACTAAAAGAAGAGCCGGCAAACAGCTTTGAAACATCGATATTGTGGAAAAAGAAGAAAAGGGTCGGAACATCCAGAAGCCCGTCTTCGATTTCGAACTCCTTATACGAAACTTTTTCATTTACATCAATGGTCATGCGGAGTTTGCCCTCCTCCCAATCATACTCGTAGCTCTCTCCCCCCTCGAATTTGCCTTCTACAGCTTTGCGAAAGGATTTGATGGGACGCAGGTCGGAGGGAGAAAACCATGACTGAAAATCTTCGCGTATCTTTATTATAGCTTCACAAAACTTTGCGCTTCTGCCATATATGCGGGCTTTGTATGCCGGAACACCTTGCAGCGAAGTGGAATCCACTGACCAATATGCCCTGGCGACATCTGCATTGAGCAGACCCCATTTATAATGTACTACATATACCTGATCTTCGCCCATGCCTATGTTTACATTTGACTTCATAGGCAGAGTCAGCGCAAGCAGGGATAGCAAAATGCCGGAAAGAATCATAGTGCAAATCTAATCAAAAATATTACTATCTTTGCAAACCAAATGCCACTTTAGCTCAGTTGGTAGAGCGGCGCATTCGTAACGCGCAGGTCACAAGTTCAAGCCTTGTAAGTGGCTCAAATACAAAATTTGCGGGGGTGCCGTTACGGCTG
>Ga0255347_1000308_pt1 | contig 93728 bp, 92 predicted proteins | sample wastewater_treat_2_FD_192479 | JGI IMG/M metagenome (GOLD analysis project Ga0255347, IMG submission 192479) | Wastewater microbial communities from Lulu Island WWTP, Vancouver, Canada - plant24 | ecosystem: Engineered > WWTP > Wastewater > Unclassified | place: Canada: Vancouver, British... | reverse complement strand
TGCAATCAAAGAGTTTTTGGACAATCACAATCAAACCCCGAAAGTGTTTGTTTGGAAAGCATCGGTGGAGAAAATATTGGCCAAGATTGCCAAATGTAAAGAAGCGTTAGACGCACTGCACTAGCCTTAAATAATTGACATCTATACGGAACGACTTTATATATCAGATACTGGGTATATCTTTTTAAAACATAGCATTCTGTAATCTAGGAGAACGGCTTTTGAACTGGCACGAAAAGAAATTAAAAGGGTACTTTGAAAAAAACAAGCAACTGATGGAGAGTTGGAATAAAAATTTTGAAGCATTTTTAAAGTCCACTCGAAATAAATATAAGATGCACTATTGCGAAGAATTTCATGACTTCGGGGAATTTATTGAATTTTTGCTCAATGATACGATTGAATCCGAAAATGACAAATCACTTCATAACGGAGCTCATGACGAAAAGATTGATTCTCTTCAAGAAGCATTTGATTCTCTATTGAGAAGATGGGTGGACCAGCACGCAAATGAGAAAAATTTTATAGAAAAAAATGAGGGAGAAACCGAGTGGCTGTTTTATTTAAGAGGCCAGGCCATCACTGATTTTTATAATGCGATCGTAAACTACAAGGAACTCCTGGAGAAGACCTATCAAAAGCAATTATCGAGAAAAAATCCCGGATATGTTCGTCAGTGGATGCTTGAAGACCCAATGATTGAACCCCTCATCAGAAAATATAAGATTTGTGAAATCCTCAACGAGCTGGAGAAGAAAAATAGCAGAAGCGTCAAAACTAAAAAACCATTTCGTTATTTGTTTCAACTCGATGAACCCAGGTACCAGGGCAGATATCCCTATGTCTGCTTTATTACAAACCAGAGTTTTTATAATGCTATTCTACCTGAGCTAGACATTCAGAAAATCACACTGCAGAAATATTTTAAAGCGTTCTGCGATGTTGGCGCCATTAAAAAATTGGATGGAGTCACCGGAGCGAATGTGCGAAAGAACGAAACGTTGTACGCGATAGGATATCTTGCAGGTTTTGAAGGAGGGAAAAATCAACTCAACAGATTTTTAACGGAGAAATCGAAGAAGAATTTTGTGAAGTTCAAACTTTCTTAACATGGATTCCTGATGCTTGAAGCGAGCATTCAGAGAATTTAACCCAGAATCCGCAATAGAAATTATCATAGAAAAACATAAAGAAATTGGTATTTTGTATAAGAGATGCTGGTGGTTGACAAGGAGTAAGCTTTTCTTACAGGAGGCCTAATGGACTTTGAGATCGGTTTTACGGATAAAGACATCACCCCCGTGGGGCGGCATGGCGTTAATGAAGAAGCTGCTGGATCACTGCGATATCGATTCCATGCTTTCAACATTGGGACTTCCCGAACCCGGTTCGAACCGAGGATATAAGCCGGAAGAGATCATCAAGAGCTATTTGGTGAGCGTGTGGTGTGGGGCGAATCGTTTCATGCATACAGAAGTAACCCACCGGGATGCCGTCATTGAGATCAGTGAAACGCAATATCAAGGCATCCATGGTTCGCTACATGGCGAAGGAGGGTAACCGTCGTATTCTAAAACTGTCACTGACCATGAAACGGAGAGAGTGGTTTCTCGGGCTTTGGGATAAAGCATCACGATTCTCGTTGCCCGTGTGACCCTGCCAATTCCAAACTCTATTGCGGATTCTGGGTTTATATTTATTTGACAAAGACGCCACATTTGTTATAGGAAAATGAATTTGAAAATGATTTATCATATTGGGAAAATCAAAATATATAATGTAATTTCAGGTGCCCATCATGAAGGAAATTAATATCGGGTTGATCGGTTTCGGCACGATTGGAACCGGCGTGATAAAGCTGCTCAGACAAAATGAAGATTTGATCACCAGAAAGCTCGGAGCAAGGCTTCATCTCAAGAAAATTGCCGACATTGATATCACAACACCGCGTGCGGTTAAGGTGAACAAGAGTATGTTGACCAGGGATGCACGCGAAATCATCAATGATCAAGATATTTCAATCGTCATCGAACTGATGGGCGGATATGAACCGGCACGGACTTTTGTTCTGGAATCCATTGCGAGAGGGAAACATGTAGTGACCGCCAACAAGGCGCTTCTGGCTACCCACGGAAATGAAATCTTTCCGGCCGCGCAAAAAAATGCGACCGATATCGGTTTTGAGGCGAGTGTTGGAGGAACGATTCCGATCATCAAAACTTTGAAAGAGAGCCTCGCGGCCAACAAAATAAATTCTCTCATGGGAATCATGAACGGGACTTGTAACTTCATTCTCAGTAAAATGACGGATGAAGACAAACCGTTTGATCTTGTTTTAAAAGAAGCGCAAAAGCTGGGTTTTGCCGAAGCCGACCCCACTTTTGACATCGAAGGCATCGATACTGCGCACAAGATGGCCATTACCCTATCTCTTGCTTACGGCAAAAAAGTCAATTTAAACAATATCTATGTAGAAGGCATCACAAAAATCACTCGTGAAGATATCACTTTTGCGAAAGAATTGGGGTACCGGATAAAATTATTGGCTATTGCCATTCTTAGAAACAATGCGGTCGAAGCAAGAATACATCCGACAATGATTCCATCCAGTCATCTTTTGGCCAATGTCAATCAGAACTTCAATGCTTTTCATGTTATGGGGGATGCTTCGGGACCGGTGTTTCTTTTCGGGCAGGGGGCGGGAATGATGCCCACTGCCAGCGCGGTTTTTAGCGATATTATGGATATTGCGCGCGGAGTTTTATCCGGTGTTCGCTGCCGCGGACCTTTGCGTTCCATCAATGAATCGGCCATGTCTCCGATCAAACTTGTTCCAATGGATCATATTGAAACAAAGTATTTTTTCCGCTTCTCGGCTCTCGACCGTCCCGGTGTTTTATCGAAAATATCGGGAATTCTCGGAAAACATAACATCAGCATTGCTGCCTGTATTCAAAAGGCCAGAGGCGCCAAAGGCGCGGTTCCGATCGTGATGACGACCTACAGAGCAAGAGAAAAAGATGTACAAAAAGCTCTGCAAAAGATAGATAAGCTTGATGTGGTTCAGGATAAGACGATTCTGATCAGGGTCGAGGATGATTTGAATTAAAATATTGAAAAGAAAAGATCATATACATATGAAATACGTTGTGTTGCTTGGCGATGGTATGGCGGACTACCCGACGGATAAACTCGGCGGAAAGACTCCCCTGGAATGCGCTTTTACACCTTTTATGGACCAGATTGCCGCGGAAGGGACTCTGGGGAGGGTAGATACCATTCCCCCGGGAGTCAATCCCGGCAGTGATGTGGCTACGTTAAGCGTTTTGGGCTATGACCCGCGCGAAACCTATACCGGTAGAGGCCCTCTGGAAGCGGCCAGCATGGGGTTGAGCCTTCGTTCCGACGATGTGGTGTATCGCTGCAACCTGGTGACCATCGGCGATCAAAATTCACCTTCGGCGTTCATGGAGGATTTTACTGCCGGTCACATTTCCAGCGCGGAAGCCGGCGAAATGATCAGTGATATCAACAAGGAACTGGGGAAACCCCCGTATGAGTTTTTTCCCGGAGTGGGTTACCGGCATCTTTTTGTACGGCGTGAATCGCCTGCTTCACCGGAGACGACACCCCCTCATGACATCACCGGGAAACCCATTGCGGAATATCTGCCACGGGGAAATTCCTTTGAAGAAATAAATTCAATCATGCGCAGAGCCGGTGAAATTTTAAGGGATCATCCAGTCAATATCAGACGGAAAGAAGCCGGCAAAAAGCAGGCGAATTCCATTTGGCTTTGGGGGCAGGGCAAAAAGCCGCAGCTTGTTCCCCTTACACAAAAATATTCCATTGCGGGCGCGATGATTTCCGCGGTTGATTTGCTCAAAGGCATTGGGGTGATTGCGGGCCTGAAGGTCTGCAATGTGGAAGGCGCAACCGGCTATATCGATACCAATTACGAAGGCAAGGCCAGAATGGCGCTGGATGTTTTGAATTTCGTGGACTTTGTTTTTGTTCACCTGGAAGCTCCCGATGAAATGGGACATGAGGGCAACGCCGAGGGTAAAATCAGAGCGATAGAATTATTCGACCAGAAAATCGTGGGACCGATTTTAACCCAAATGCATTCTTTCGGTGATTATCGGGTTATCGTTTTGAGCGATCATCCAACCCCGCTGGATGTCAGAACTCATGTGAGTGATCCCAGCCCTTTTGCAGTTCTGTCTTCGATCAAAGAGGAAAATAAAGCCACAGGCTTATCTTTTAATGAGGTAAACGCCGGGGCAAGCAAATTATTAATTTCTCCGGGACATTTGCTGATGGACAAATTTATGAATGACTGGGGAAGCGTTGTCAGTTTATCGAAATAACGGTCAATAAAATATGAACAAAGGGGAATAGATGAATATGGCTGCAAGACTATCCAAAGAGGAATTGAAAGGACCGGATGCCTTTCAATCTACCGTTGAATTGATCACCAATTATATTGCCGAGAACCAGAAGCGGTTTTATTCGATTGTTACGGCAATCGTCCTGGCTGTCATTATAGCCTTTGGCATTTATATGTACTGGGATCATTATCAAACCTCTGCCAGAGCGATCTATGCCAAAGTTCAGAAGGATGTGACGCCCGGGATGGAAAGTCCGGAAAATACGGCGATGAAGATTAAATCTTATCAGGAACTGATTCAAAAATATCCCCACAGCTGGAGCGCACGCATGGCGCATTATCACCTGGGAAATATCTATTACAATTCAGGTGAATTTGATAAGGCCATCAGCGATTACAAGAAATTTGTCGCATCAAGGATATCCAATAGTTCCGGCATTAAATTTCTCGCCCTGACCTCCATCGGGTATTGTTACGAGGCAAAACAAGACTTTAAATCAGCACTGGATTATTTTGAAAAAGCTCAAAAAAGCAATAACGTGGGGTTTGAGGCTGTCGGCTTCACCAATATCGCCCGTATTTATGAGCAAATGAATGATAAGAAAAACGCTCTTGATTACTATAAGAAAGCGCTGGAAAAATCCACCGATCCGTCCAAGTCGGTGTTTATTAAGTATAAAATAGCTTCTCTCAGCTAATGCCGGAGGTTTTGTCTTTTGAAAGTGTTGATGTCAGGGAATGAATCAATCGCCCGTGGCGCCTACGAAGCGGGTGTCCGATTCGCTGCCGCTTATCCGGGAACACCCAGTACGGAAATTCTCGAACAGTTTTGTAAATATGAGGGTGTTTACGCAGAATGGTCAACCAATGAAAAGGTGGCGGTAGAAGTTGCCATTGGCGCGGCACTGGCCGGAGAAAAGGCCATGGCGGTGATGAAACATGTGGGGGTCAATGTAGCCGCGGATCCGATTTTCACCGTCAGTTACACGGGAATGAACGGGGCATTGGTTATTGTCAGTGCCGACGATCCCTCCCTGCACAGCTCCCAGAATGAGCAGGACAATCGAAATTATGCCAGGTTTGCCAAAATCCCCATGCTTGAACCGGCAGACGCGCAGGAAGCAAAGACCTATATTAAACTGGCTTTTGAAATAAGCGAAAAATTTGATACGCCTGTTTTTTTACGTTCGACAACCCGGGTTTCTCATTCAAAATCCGTGGTGGACACTGACGAACCGGTTCAATACGAAGACAAGACAAGATTTGTATTGAACGCGGAAAAGTATGTCATGGTTCCTATCAATGCCAGAAAGCAACGCGTGGAAGTCGAAAAACGGGAAAAGGCTCTGAAAGAGTTTGTGGAAACCTTTCCCGAAAACAAGGTAGAAATCAATAATCCGGAAATTGGCGTGATCACTGCGGGAATGCCCTACAACTATACAAAAGAAGTTTTTCCGAATTATTCCTATCTCAAATTGGGCATGGTTTATCCCTTGCCGGAAAAAATGATCCGCGACTTTGCTTCGAAAGTCAAAAAAATCTATGTTGTTGAAGAACTGGACCCCTATATTGAGGAACAGGTCAAGGCATTGGGCATCAAGGTGATCGGCAAGGAAATTTTACCCTATACCCATGAGTTTGATCCCGGCATCATCAAAAAAGCGATTGAAAAAAATGTCCAAGAAGAAGCAGCTTCTCCTTATCAAGAAACCCTGGCTGCTCGTCCACCCAATCTCTGTCCGGGCTGTCCTCACCGCGGGTTATTTTATGCGCTGGGGAAGCATAAAGCGTATGTTCATGGCGATATCGGGTGCTATACCCTGTCTTACATGAAACCCCTGGAAGGTCTGCACTCATGCATCTGCATGGGAGCGAGTATCGGTATGGCGCATGGCATGAGCAAAGCCATGAAAGCAAAAGGGAAGGGGAAGGTTGTCGGTGTCATTGGCGACTCCACTTTTCTACATTCAGGCATTACCTCACTGTTAAATATGGTTTACAACAACAGTGACGCTTTAATCATTATCCTTGACAATAGCACAACGGCCATGACCGGCATGCAGGAACACCCGGGAACAGGTTTTACGCTCATGGGAAAGGAAACAAAAAAAGTTAATCTGAAAGATTTAATTTCTGCTTTAGGTGTCGATCATATAAAAGTTATCGATCCGCTTGATTATAAAGTAACAAGAAGCGCTATCAAAGAGGAACTGGCCCAAGACGGCCCTTCAGTGATTCTTGCCCAGAGGCCGTGCGCCTTGTTTAAACGAAGCGGTTTAAAGGCGAAACCCGCATTAAAGGTTGATCCGGATAAATGTGAGGGCTGCCGCGCCTGTATCGGATTGAATTGCCCGCCAATATCCTGGAAAAAAGGCGTTACCAAGGAGGGTTCGAAACGAAAGGGGATTTCCTTTATCGATGCAACGCTTTGCAACGGTTGCGGTTTGTGTGCGCAGGTCTGTAAATTCGGCGCCATCAGTTAATGTATCATGACCGCTTTTCATCCCTGTTTCCACCAGACGGGGGTAAAAACGGGGTGAGGGTGATATGTCACAAAATGAAGTAAAAAGTATATTGTTTGCCGGTGTAGGCGGTCAGGGAATTTTACGCGCCAGCGATATCGCCTGTGAAGTGATTATGGAAGCCGGCCTTGATGTAAAAAAAAGCGAGGTCCACGGCATGGCCCAGCGCGGCGGTTGCGTGACCAGCCATGTCCGGTATGGCGGGAAGGTTTACTCTCCACTGGCCGAAGCGGGAAGTATCCAGACATTGATATCTTTCGAGCAGATGGAAGCTTTGCGTTACTTGAAGTTCCTCAGAAAGGATGCCTCAATTATCGTAAATACGGAAGAGATTTATCCGCCTGCGGTCAATATGGGCGAGGCTCCCTATCCCAAGGATATTATAGGGTTTTTAAAAGAGCATTACGAAAAAATCATCAGTTTTAACGCCGCTGAACTGGCTCAAAAAGCCGGTAACATTAAAACCGCGAATGTTGTTCTTCTGGGAGCACTTTCCAATCTAATGAACTTGGATAAAGCTATTTGGCTAAATGTAATTAAGAAAGCATTTCCTGAAAAATTGGTCAAAATGAATTTATCCGCTTTTCAAATGGGAATTGATGCTTAAATTAAGGCATGAACATTCACTTGTAAGAACATGATTGTGAAGGGTTAACATATGGCAGAAGACTACTATCAGGTTTTAGGTGTCGATAAAAAGGCCTCGGCGGATGATATTAAAAAAGCGTATCGGAAACTCGCCCTTAAATGGCATCCGGATAAAAATCCCAACAACAAAGCCGCGGAGGAAAAGTTCAAGAAAATCAGTGAAGCTTACGCTGTTTTAAGTGACACGGAAAAGCGTCAGCAGTATGATCAGTTCGGCTCAGCCGACCAGTTCCGTCAACAGTATTCCCAGGAAGACATTTTCCGGAATTTCGATTTGGATGAAATCTTACGAAGCTTTGGTTTCGGCGGTATGAGAGGTGGCGGCCGGACAAGTTTCAGAACATCCAAAAGGAGTGGTGCCGCTTCCCGCGACAGTTATGACGATCCTTTCGGCGGTCTTTTCGGTGGCTTGGGAGGAGGGGGCAGAAAATATGCGAATATGCCTCAAAAAGGCCAGGATGCTGAATATAATTTATCTATTTCGCTGGAAGAATCGGTGTTCGGTACTGATAAAAAGATTTCGTTCCAGCTGGAAAACCGAATCGAAGATATAAGTGTCAAAATACCGCCCGGTGTCAGCACGGGCAAGAAACTGAGACTTCCCGGCAAGGGCTTATCCGGTTATAACGGAGGCCCGAATGGAGATTTATATCTGAATATCAACGTGCTTCCTCATCCAATTTTTGCCCGCGACGGAAATGATCTCTATATTGAAAAAACGATCAAATTCACCCAGGCTGCGCTGGGAACCACCATTGACGTTCCCACGCTGGACGGAATGACAAAAAGATTAAAAATCGCGCCGGGGACTCAAAACAACACGAAAATCCGTATGAAGGGTTTCGGCGTTCCGGGATTCAAAGGATCTTCTTTAAAAGGCGATCAATATGTTAAAATCAATATTGAAGTTCCCAGAAGATTGAGCGACCGCCAGACGAAACTGATCCAGCAGCTTGCCGAAGACGGAATTTAAATTTAAAAACATCAAGGCCCCGCACTGATTTACTTTATGGTTCCTATAAGATATGTTATGTAAACTAGACAAATGAGAATTATAAAACCTACAGAGGGACTCTTTTTATAGAAGCCCGACGATATGAGTTTTCGGTATAAGCTTTAGACCAGTTCAATGTCGCCAATCGCTCCCATCTCATTTCCAAAAGCAATAATCAACCCTGATACGCCTTGAATCTTCATTCCGTAGTCAAGAGTGCTTTTTATATCCTTTTTATTTTTTACCCGATTTCCTATTGCAGAAGCGGCGGCATCGGCCAATGTGGCTGATTGAGCAATTACACAAACAGCATCCGCTTTCCCAAAGCTGATTGACGGACCCACTGTCGCTGAAGATGTGCAAATTCCCACAGGTGACTCTACAGCTCTTGCAATGAAATTTATCCTATGACTCAGGGGAGATTCACCGGCAAAAACAGAAACCGTCAAGTCCTTACTTGACTTTAAGAAAACATCGCCGCCGTTTTCAATAATCAGATTTTCAGTGAACCCAAAAAGATCATAAGCGACGAACTCGGAGATGGCACCGGCAACTCCCGCCATAGGGCCTACCCCGCATTTCTTTGCCTGTAAAAGCATCTCTTTAACGACAGGCGGTGCCAGATTATCTTCCGGCAAAGGCCATAAGGAAGTTTGAAATTCAGGACGCTTCTTAATATACATTTCAAGGGCGTGCCGATGTCTGGCAAGTGATGTTAGTGCTTCATTATAAAGATTGATGTCGGAACTGATCAGCAGATCACTTTCGGCGATTTTTACGTTATACGAAAGAAGATTACCCTGATGGATTAAGGACCTGTAAGTTCTTTCTTCATATTTGTTCATATCGAGAGAATCATATGGTGGCTAACTGTAAGTGGTTGCACCCTGCCCCAATATCGCATCAGCTTCTCTTTTCATAGCTTCATTAATATCCAGACGGAATTCATCACCCAAATAGACGATCGTTTCACTCTTCCCGTTACGGAGATGCATGAAACTTTCATATTTGCCACGAAATTTTTTCATAGAGGCAATCAAAGAGGAAATATCATCGGCTGATATCTTGCTGGTGTCCACTATAAAGCGAATCTGTTTGTATGGATTTTCTAAAGCTTTTGCCAAAGAAGTCGCTTCCTGGGCAATTAAGGTTACCTTGGTCGTCTCCTCTCCTCCTGAAACATCAAGCATTCCTTTAATAACGATGGGTTCTTCTTCATGAAGAATGTCATAATATTTATTGTATAAATCATTGAAAAATAAGGTGTTTGTTGAACCATGAAGATCTTCCAGCGTAACATAGTATAACGTGGTATCGTTCCTTCTTGCTTTTCTTTCATTGATAGCGCTGACGATACCGGCTACGGTAACTTTTTCTTTATCCCGTTTGGTGTTTAAGTTGCTTGAGTTTGCATCGATAACCAGTTTTAGACGATCAGTAAAGCCTGACAACGGGTGTCCTGTTATGTAGAACCCTAATGTCTCCCTTTCAATGGACAGAAGTTTTTTTTGATCCCATTCTGGTATGTCGGGAATTTGATATCCGTTCAACTCCGGGTTACCGGATCTTGAATCTCCGTTCAGCTGGTCAAATAAGCTGGACTGTTTGCTTTGTTTTTCTTTCTGGCTCCGTTGAACTTCATCCATGGCCTCTTCATAATATTGTGTCAGCTGGCTGCGTTTATATCCCAAAGAATCAAAGGCACCACATTTGATCAGACTCTCAATCACCCGTTTGTTTACCCTTCGCAAATCAACACGTTCCAGAAAGTCGATAAAAGACGTAAATTCCCCTTCATTACGTACCGATATAATCGAATCAATGGCTGCAACTCCGACATTTTTAATGGCTGCCATACCGAAACGGATATTTTCTGCGGATACAGTAAAATCCCGTTCGGATTCGTTGATATCGGGGGGTAAAACATTGATTCCCATTTCCTTGCAGGCATTCAAGTGCTTGATAATCTTATCGCGGTTGTTTTTTTTACTCGTCAGAAGCGCGGCCATAAATTCTGCCGGATAATGCGCCTTCAGGTAGGCGGTTTGATAGGCAATGATCGCGTACGCTGTGCTGTGTGACTTATTAAAACCGTATTCAGCGAAAGTTTCCATTTGCTCCCAGATGGTCTTCGCCTTATGTTCGTTGATTTTATTTTTTCTGGCGCCTTCCAGGAACTTGGGTTTCTCCTTTTCCATTTCAGCCGTTTTTTTCTTGCTCATCACTTTGCGCAGGATGTCGGCCTCTGCCATCGTGTAACCGGAGACCGCGCTGGCAATTTGCATAACCTGCTCCTGATAAATGATAACGCCGTATGTCTCTTTCAAAATGTTTTCCAGTTGCGGGAGTTCGTAGGTGATTTGTGTCTTACCCTGCTTCCGGTTGATAAATTCCGAAATCATTTTCATTGGACCGGGGCGATATAAAGCAATCAGTGCGATAATATCTTCAATGCAATCCGGTTTCAACTTTACGGCAACCTCTGTCATTCCGTCGCTTTCCATCTGGAAGATGCCGCCCGTTTCGCCCCGCATAAAAAGTTCATAGGTTTTTTTGTCATTCAGCGGCAGTGTGTCGATATTGATTTCAATCCCTTTTGATTCCTTGATAAATTTCAGAGTGTTTTTTATAACGGTCAGTGTTTTAAGTCCGAGAAAATCAAATTTTGTCAAACCTACCGCCTGGATATCATTCATAGGGAACTGAGAGACGACATCCTCATTCGATGAGCACAGGGGCACTCTTTCCACCAGAGGCGCGTCAGAGATAACAACGCCCGCAGCATGTGTTGAAGAGTGCCGGTTCAGACCTTCCAGAATTCGCGATAAGGAAATCAGTTTGGCTACAACGGGGTTGTTTTTTTCTTCTTCGGCCAAACGGGGCTCCATTTTTATGGCATCATCAAGCGAAATATTCAGCGGCATGGTAGGAATTAATTTTGCAATCTTATCCGCTTCACTGTAAGGAATATTCAAAGCGCGCCCAACATCGCGGATCACTCCCCTGGCCTTCATTTTTCCAAAGGTTATGATTTGCGAGACTTGATCCTGGCCGTATCTTTCTGTAACGTATTTGATAACCCGATCCCTTCCCTCTTCACAAAAATCTGTGTCGATATCCGGCATTTCCCGGCGGCTGGGGTTCAAAAATCGTTCAAAAAACAGATTATAACGAATGGGGTCGATATTGGTGATTCTGATCGCGTAAGCGACCAGACTTCCCGGTGCCGAACCGCGCCCCGGACCTACGGGGATATCATTGTGTTTTGCATGCTTAATAAAGTCGGAAACGATCAGAAAATATCCGGCAAAGCCCATTTCTTTGATGATTCTCAACTCCTCGTAAAGACGCTTTCTGTACTTCTCTCTCAAGGCCGGTTCATCCCCGTTATGGTATTGAAGAATGGTGGGGAAAAGTTTTTCCAGGCCTTCTATGGTCTTTCTTTCCAGATATTCATCGAGGGTTTCTTCAGGATCTTTTATCGTAAACTTGGGCAGATAAAACTTCCCCTTTTCCAGAGGGGTAAAATTACATCTTTCGGCGATGCTCACTGTATTGGACAGGGCATCAGGTGTCAGGGAAAAGAGTTCTTGCATTTCGTCGGGAGAACGAAAATAAAACTGGTCGGTACCTAAACTCATTCTGTCCTTGTCCTTGATTGTCTTGCCGGTTTGGATGCAGAGCAATACATCATGGGCCTCGGCATGCTCACGATTCAGGTAATGACAGTCATTGGTGGCAACCAGAGGAATGGACAAATCCTTGCTGATCTCGATTAAACCGGTGTTGGCGATTTTTTGTTCAGGGATGCCGTTTTCCATGATTTCCAGGTAAAAATTGCTCTCACCGAATATGGACTGATAATCTCTGGCCGCCTTTTTTGCGCCTTCGACATTCCCCCGCACAATCAAATCAGAAATTTCACCTTGAAGACAGGCGCTTGTGGCAATGAGACCCTCGTGATACTCTTTCAAGAGTTCCTTATCTACACGTGGCCTGTAATAAAAACCTTTTAACCACGCGGTTGTCGTCAGCCTCATCAGGTTTTTATAGCCCTGCATATTTTTGACCAGAACGATCAGATGGTTTGATTTCTCGCCGGCAACTTTGTCTGTATGTTTACGGGGAGCAACATACAGCTCGCAACCGATGATTGGTTTTATCCCGTGATCGAAGGCCTGTTTATGGAAATCAATCGCTCCAAACATGCTACCATGGTCGGTAATGGCGACGGCGGGCATCCTGTATTCGCGTGCTTTTTTGAACAGGTCTTCCAGACGGATCATTCCGTCAAGAAGGCTGTATTGGGTGTGCAGATGCAAATGGACAAAATCAGAGTGTTTCATAACCGTAATTCAAGGGTGGAAAAAATATTCGTAAAAAAGGATAAGCACTAATCCAGCCAGTAGTTCGGCGCTTCTTTGGTAATGATGACGTTGTGAACATGGCTTTCTTTCAGGCCTGCCTGAGTAATCCGAACAAAACGCGCTTTTTTGATCATATCGGGAATCGTTTTACAACCAACATAACCCATGCCGGCTTTCAGGCCGCCGATCAGCTGTAAAAGACTGGCTGAAAGAGAACCGCGGAAAGGAACGCGTCCTTCTATACCTTCAGGAACCGTTTTGAGAGGTGCCTCCAAATCATCAAGATAGTACCTGTCACGGCTGCCCATTTTCATCGCTTCGAGCGAGCCCATACCGCGGTAAACTTTATAGCTGCGCCCCTGAAATAGAATGGTTTCCCCGGGGCTTTCTTCCGTTCCGGCAAATAATCCGCCGATCATGACAGAGCTTGCTCCTGCGGCGATGGCCTTGACAATATCTCCTGAATATTTTATGCCGCCGTCGGCAATGACCGGGATGCCTTTCCTGGCGGCCATTTTATACGCGTCTCTGATGGCTGAAATCTGCGCTACCCCGACTCCCGCGATAATCCGTGTTGTGCAGATCGAGCCCGGTCCAACGCCGACTTTCACGGCGTCCACACCGGCATCGATCAATGCTTTTGCGCCTTCTGCCGTGGCAACATTCCCGGCAATTAATTCACATTTTGGGAAATTCAATTTTGTGGCTTTGATGGCTTTTAAAACGCCTTCCGAATGGCCGTGAGATGTGTCAATGGCAATGACATCCACCCCTGCCGTCAGCAGCGCTTCTACTCTGGCCTCACGGTCTAAAATACCCACGGCCGCGCCGACACGCAGTCTCCCCAGAGAATCCTTGCAGGCATTCGGATAACGTCGTATTTTTTCAATATCTTTAATGGTAATCAATCCTTTCAACCGGTATTCATCATCGACAACAAGGAGTTTTTCAATTCTGTGCTGATGCAGCAGCCTTTTGGACTCTTCAAGTGAAATGCTGGTTGAAACGGTGACCAGGTTTTTTTTGGTCATAACGTTGGCGACGGGCTGGTCCAGATTTTCTTCAAAGCGTAAATCCCGGTTCGTCAAAATACCGACGAGCTTTCCTTTCCTAACCACCGGAACTCCGGAAATAGAATACTGATGCATCAGGTTCAGCGCATCACTGACCTTTCGTTCAGGCTCAATGGTGATCGGATCTACAATCATGCCGCTTTCCGACTTTTTAACCTTGTCGACTTCAATAGCCTGTTGTTCAATGCTCATATTCCGGTGGATAATGCCGATACCTCCCTCCTGAGCCATGCAAATGGCCGTTTCGGATTCTGTTACCGTGTCCATCGCCGCAGACACAATAGGTATTTTCAGGGAAATGTTTTTGGTCAGGGACGTGGATGTATTGACATCCCCGGGCAGAACATTAGACGAAGCCGGTACCAAAAGAACGTCATCAAACGTTAAAGATTCTCTTACTGTCTCATCAAGCATATTTCCCTCCAAATTATGGTTGCAATGGCGGATGATTCTGTATCATGTGTTTTTCACCGTTTAAGGCGATAAAAAAAGCATTGCCGTCATCCGATGGTGTGATATATTCAGCAATCTGATAATATCCCTTGCGTGAAAAACGTGCAATAAAACTTTTATGTTTAACACCGCAGTAAAGAACATTATCATCACCGATGTAAAGGGTTTGAGGATCCAGAATTTCACTGAATTCATCATTTAAAAGAATTTCCAGCTGTTCCAGACCGCTTTCAGGGTTTCTTGTTTTATAAACGGCCAGAACGACAAAGGCGGTATCTTCCACGTCAACATAGCAGCGCTCCGGTCCGAGCTCAATGAGATACCTGCCGCATTCATCCATTTTCAGATTTTCAAAAAAAATGCTCAAAATATCCTTGCGGAACATGTGGGCCCCCTGGTAATACCAGAGACCGTCTTTGTCGATTTTAATATCCAAGTTGTTCATTTTTAAAAATTCTTTCTGCTGTCAAGTAATACGGTCACCGGACCATCATTGATCAGCTCTATTTTCATCATTTCCTGAAATCTTCCGGTCGCCAGATTCTTTATTCTTTTTCCTGCTTCACATAAAAAATACTCGTACAATTCATGAGCTTTATGCGGTTCTTCCGCCGATGTAAACGATGGACGCCGGCCTTTGATACAGTTTCCCAGTAATGTGAACTGCGAAACAACCATCATGGCACCCTGAATATCCAGCAGGGATTTGTTCATCTTAACCTGTTCATCTTCAAAAATGCGCAGATTGATGGTTTTTTCCAGTATATAGTCGGCATCTTCCCTGGTATCTTCTCTTGCTACACCCAGTAGCAAGAGTATACCTTTATTGATGGAGGATATTTCCTGCTGGTTGATTTTGACAATGGCATGGTCAACTCTCTGAATCACTGCGCGCATGGATCATTCCGTCTAAAAATTTCGTTACGTTTAGCAACAAATTGTTCCTCATTCAAGCTATTTCTCTAAAAAGATGACAAAATGCTTTTATTCTAAGAGCTTCAATTTCTCTTGACAGGGTGTGTTTTTGTTGTTAAGGACACCCCCTGTTTGAATATCAAGATGTAATGAATCTTGAACATCTTCCAGATAACGTCTTATAAAACAAGAAATACAGAAGGGGGTTTCTTCAATGATTTGTACAACAGTGAAAGCGGGATTTGAATGCGCTTTTATGACTAAAAACGGCTGCGGCTTCGTCGAAGGAAGCTGTCATGCGATTATTGATCAATGTGAAGGCTGCGGAAAAGTTTTTGAACATGAATCGGCCAAATACTGCAAAGTTTATCCTGCACCTGAGAGCAAGTGGTTCAACGGAAGATGTCCAACATCTACGCATGTTAAACTGGACCTTAAAGAAGCACAGAAGATCAACCCGCTGAAGGCCTCAAAAAGAGCCAGCAAGAAGAAAGCTTAATCATCAAACCATTTCGGAAACTGAAAAAGCCGGCTTTCATGCCGGCTTTTTTAACTCATCAATTTCTTGATTTGCTGCAATTCCTGTTTGATGCGCATTAAGAACAGCCTTTGCTTTTCGCTGTCCTGAATTTCCGGCACTTCACCGCTACGCAGCTTCTGCAGCTGTCTTTTGGCGCCGTCAATTGTAAAACGTTGAGAGTAAAGCAGACTTTTGATGGTGATCAATTCCTGCACATCTTTTTTTCTGTATAATCGTTGCGACGTTTTTGTCCGTACCGGATTGATCGTTTTGAACTCCGTTTCCCAGTATCGGATGACGTAAGGTTCGACATCGAGTATTTTACTTACTTCACCAATTCGAAAATATGCTTTGTCGGGAATATTGATTTCCATACCGTTCCCTTAAACATTACGGATCAATATACGCGGTAAGAAGAGAATTAAAAGTTTACACTTTCAATAAAATAAACAAGATTGATTTATTCACGGCTCTATCAATTTAATACTGCTGAACTTTCTGTTTTTAATTCAAAGCCTTGCGAAGAACCTGTGAAGATTTAAATGTCAGTACTCTTCTTGCTGTAATGGATATTTCCTGTCCGGTTTGCGGATTACGGCCACGGCGAGCTCTTTTTTCTTTCACCATGAAATTACCGAAACCGGAAATCTTCACCTTCTCGCCCTTAGCCAGGGAGTCTTTGATAAGGTCAAAAACGGATTCAACAATATCGGAAGAATCTTTTTTTGAAAAACCGAGCTTTTCATGAACATTCTGAATAATATCAATCTTCGTCATATTTTTTTACCTCCATTTTAACTTTCTTTTGATCTTATGCTCTTATTTTTGCACCTGTCAAATGGACAGTGGTCTGCACTATTTTATCGTGAATAGCACTGGTTTCTGTGTCTGTCAGTGTTCTGTCCTTCGCACGGTAAGAAAAACGCAAACCCAGGCTCTTTGTTCCTTCGGGTAACCCTTTTCCCTTATATACATCAAAAACACTAACATTTTCAAGTAAATATTCTTTCTGATCCATGACGGCATGAATCATTTTCCCCGCTTCCATTTGATCCGGAATCACAAAAGCTGCATCACGTGTGACTGCCGGATATTTAGATAAATCCTGATAGAAGATTTTACACATCTGACCCATTGACGCCAGATCATCCAAATTGATTTCAAAAACGTATGTGTTGTTTTTTAAATCAAATTTTTCCTTCACATCGGGATGAACCTCTCCCGCCCAGCCAATTTGTTTGTCATTGACGTTGATGATGCAGGACTTCCCGGGATGTAAAAAGGGTTCATCATGGGTTGACACAAAGCGATCATTGATGATTTTTAAATCATGGAAAATATTTTCAATACACCCCTTCAAATGATAAAAACCAATGTTCTTGTCGGAGCTCCGGAAGTCATCTGTCCATGTTCCGGTCATCAACCCTGCCAGCATGTTTCTTTCCTCGGGCAATTCCCCTTCCTGTCGCTGGATGAACGTCCGGCCTATTTCAAATATCTTGATGTCGAAGGAACCATTGTTTGCGTTTCGTTTTGCCGTTTCCAGCAAGCCATGGATCAGGGTTGTCCGCATGGCGGAAAGTTCCTCACCCAGGGGATTTTTGATTTTGACCAACTGTCGTCTTTCGTCATCATCACGCAGGGATAGAATATCGACCGCCAAAGGTGTTCCAAAACTGTAATTGACAATTTCAGTAAATCCGCTGCCCGTCATCAACCGTCTGATTTTTTCTTCCATGTCCAGTCTCGGAATGGTTTCCGTTTCCGAAACAGATACGTCAGGCAATGTCGCCGGCACCAGATCATAACCATAAAGTCTGATGATTTCTTCAATGACGTCTATTTCTCTGGAAATATCAACCCGACAAGTCGGAGGCGTCACCCAATAAGCCCCCTTCCCTTTTTGTTTGACAACCATGTCGAGTCCCCGCAGTATTTTCAGCACGCTCTTTGCCGGTATTTCCATACCGATCACCTGATGTAACCGTTTCAAGCGAAGGGGGATATTTTCGACAGGGTGGACCTTTCGCGGATATTCATCAATCCAGTGTTTACATACGGAGCCGCCGGAGAGATCTGCAATCAGTTGGGCGGCACGATTCAGAGCGATGACCACTCCTTCCGGGTCAATACCCCTTTCAAAGCGGAATGCCGCGTCCGTTGACATGCCCAATCTGCGGGATGAACGGCGAATGGCGGAAGGATTGAAATAAGCGCTTTCCAGGAGAACAACCTGTGTATCCTCTTTCACTTCGGAATTTAAACCGCCCATAATGCCACCGATGGCCACTGGCTTAACTCCATCGCAGATCAGTACCGTGTCGGCAGGGAGAGTACGTTTTTTTTCATCAAGAGAGATAAACTCTTCATTCTCCATGGATTTGCGAACAACAATTCTGCCCTCTTCCAGAAAACGGAAATCGAAAGCATGTAGCGGCTGTCCCAGCTCTAACATGACGAAATTGGTTACATCAACAACATTATTGATCGCGCGCAATCCGGCCGCTTCGATCCTTCTCTTCATCCACAGCGGCGAAGGTGCTATCGTGACGTTCTGAATCATTCTGGCCGTGTACCGGGGGCAAAGATCAGGGTCGATAATCTTGACGGAAGTCAGAGCGTGGATATCTTCGGAAGACTCTTTGACCTTAATGGATGGCCGCTTCATTTTCTTGCCGGTTATCGCGGCGACTTCCCTGGCGATACCGATCATGCTCAGACAGTCAGAACGGTTCGGCGTCACATTAACGTCCAATACCGTATCTGCAAGGTTCAGAGCTTTTTCCAAAGGCAGTCCTGGCTGCCATGAAGCGGGTAATTGCAGAATGCCCGACGCATCACTACCGATCTCGAGCTCGGCTTCAGAGCAGAGCATGCCGTCGGATGGTTCGCCGCGCAGGACAGAAGATTTAATCGTATATCCACCGGGAATTACGGCACCGACTTTGGCCAGGGGAACGATATTGCCCGGCGCGATATTTTTGGCTCCGCAGACAATCCTGTAGGTTTCAGTTCCATCACTGACCTCACATAAAGAAAGGTGATCCGCGGACGGATGATGCCTGACTGATATCATCTTCGCGACAACGACGCCACTGAAACTGGGACCGACTGTTTTGATGTCGTCCACTTCCAGGCCGGCCATGGTTAACTTGTCAGCCAACGCTTCAGGCGTTAAATCGATATCAACATAATCTTTAAGCCAATGAATACTGACCAGCATAAAGAAAGGATTCTCCTAAAATTGTTTGAGGAATCGGATGTCGTTTTCAAAAAATAAACGAATATCAGAAATACCGTACTTCAACATGGCTATACGTTCTAAACCCAGGCCGAAAGCAAACCCCGTATAGTCCTCCGAGTCATAATTCACATTCTGAAAAACAGCAGGATCTACCATTCCGGAACCCAGGATTTCCAACCATCCGCTTTGACCGCATACCCGGCATCCCTTACCCCCGCACATGACACAGCGAATGTCCACTTCGGCTGAAGGTTCCGTAAAAGGGAAAAAACTGGGACGGAAACGTAACGTCGTGCCTTCCCCGAAAATCTTTCTTAAAAAAGATGTCAGAATTCCTTTCAGATCACCAAACGTCACGCCCTGATCAACCAGTAGCCCTTCGATTTGATGGAACATCGGCGTATGGGACACATCAGAATCACGACGGTACACCTTTCCCGGGGATAATATTCTCAAAGGAGGCCTTACGTTTTCCATGATTCTCACCTGCACCGGAGAGGTATGTGTTCTCAACACGATGCCATCTTCGATATAAAAAGTATCCTGCATATCCCGGGCAGGATGATCCTTCGGAATATTCAGGGCCTCAAAGTTATAGTAATCCAGTTCAATTTCCGGTCCCTCAACGACCGAAAAACCGAAGGACTCAAAAATCGAACATATCTCCTGACGGATTTGAACCACCGGATGCATCCTGCCGCATTTTACGGAAATGCCGGGCAGCGTCACATCGATCGTTTCTTTCAAAAGAACGTCTTCTCTCTTACGACTTGCCCGTTGCTGAATAGCGTCATCAATATGGGCATTGAGCCGATTTTTAAGCTCATTGCAGCGCTTCCCGAACAACGGTTTTTCTTCTTCAGATACCTGGGCAATATTCCGCAAAAGACCTGTCAAACGCCCTTTTCTTCCGAGATATTTCGTTTTAATATTTAAAAGCTGGTCTTCAGTTTTGGCCGCGCTTAATTCCGCAAGCGCGTCTTTCTCCAGTTGTTGAAGTTCGCTTATCATGTTCATTATTTGCTTTTTGCAAGGGCTACAATCTGTGCGAATCCCTGGGGATCATTGACAGCCAAATCCGCCAGGATTTTGCGGTCCAAACCCATACCGGTTTTTTTCATGCCGTCGATCAGGCGGCTGTATGTGATGTCGTTACTGCTGGCGGCTGCGCTGATCCGGGCGATCCATAATTGACGGAATTCTCTTTTTCTTGACCGACGATCACGGTAAGCGTACTGCATGGCCTTGTTCACGGCTTCTGTCGCTGTCCTCAACAAGCGACTACGGGCGCCGAAAAATCCCTTGGCCATCTTTAATACTTTTCTTCTTCTCCTGCGAGCATTGATGCTTCTCTTTATTCTGGACATTTCACGTTTTCTCCTAACTACCCAATGGTACTTTTTTTATTTCCTGGTATTACAGATACGGGATCAATTTTTTAATTTCTCTGCAATTTGTTGAATCAACCAGCGTTGATTTTCTCAACGTCCTCTTTCTTTTTGTCGTTTTTTTGGTGAGGATATGGCTGGCATAAGCCTTGCTGCGTTTAACTTTTCCTGTCGCAGTCAAAGTAAAACGTTTCGCTGCACCTCTGTGTGTTTTTATTTTTGGCATAGGTTCACCTTTCAATTCAATGTTTATTGTTTTTTCGGTGATAAAATCATCACCATGTTTCGCCCTTCCAGGCGGGGCTCCTGATCAATGACACAATCATCGACCAGATCGTTTCTTATTTTCTCCATCAGCTTTCGACCGATATCGGTAAACGCGATCTCCCGCCCTCTGAACATCATCGATACCTTGACTTTATCGTGATTGCTCAAAAACTTTCTGATGTGTTTCATTTTAACCTGCACATCATGATCTTCCGTTTTGGGTTTAAATTTAATTTCCTTAACCTGGATGATGGTCTGGCTCTTTTTGGCGTCATGCAGTTTTTTGTTCTGTTTATAGCGATACTTTCCGTAATCCATGATCTTACAAACAGGGGTATCACCCGATGATGAGACCTCTACAAGATCCAGTCCCGTCTCCTCCGCCTTGGCCAGGGCTTCTTCCAGCGAGATCACGCCAAGCTGCTTGCCGTCTTCGCTGATGACCCGAACACTGGCAGCTTTTATTTCTCTGTTGATTCTCAGATCCTTTACTATATGTCACCTCCTGAAAATAATTTATTCATTAAGTTCGTTTTATTGTTTTTTGTCAATTTGTTCCTCGATGAGGCGGATAAATTCATCCACCGGTACGGAGCCCAAGTTCTGGCCGTCCCGCAGGCGGGGAGCCACGGTATTGGCTTCCACCTCTTTATCTCCGATGACCAGCATATACGGAATCTTTTGCATCTGAGCCTGACGAATCTTATAGCCCAATTTTTCATTATCAAAATAGGTTTCCGAGCGAATGCCGGAGGCTATCAATTTCTGCTGAACCGTTTCGGCATAAGGAATATGTCTTTCCGTCACTGTCAGCAAAATACATTGCACGGGCGATAACCAGACGGGAAACGCTCCTGCGTAATGTTCAATCAGCACTCCCATGAAGCGTTCAATCGCGCCCAGAATCACGCGGTGCAACATCACCGGACGGTGCTTTTCTCCATCCGCGCCAATATAGCTCAAATCGAATCTTTCCGGCAGCGTAAAATCGCATTGAATGGTTGCGCACTGCCACTTTCTTTTCAACGCGTCTTTCAGTTTAAAATCTATTTTAGGACCATAAAACGCGCCGTCCCCCTCATTGACCTCATAAGGGATGTTATTGTCTTTCAGGGCATTTTCTAACGCCGTGGTAGCCAGTGCCCAGTCTTCATTGGAACCTATGGACTGATCCGGCCGGGTGCTTAATTCCACTTCATATTCAAATCCAAAAACTCCCATGGCGTCATTGACAAAATCCGCGATTGAACGAATCTCCGAGTTTAATTGTGACGGCATACAGAGAATATGGGCATCATCCTGGGTAAACTGTCTGACCCTCATCAGTCCGTGCAAAACTCCCGTCTTCTCATGACGGTGCACCGTTCCCAGCTCAAAATAACGGATCGGCAGATCGCGGTAGCTTCTGATCTTTGATTTGTAAATTAACATGTGCGAGAGGCAATTCATCGGTTTGATACCATAGACCTGCTCATCCACTTCGGTAAAATACATGTTGTCGCGATAATGGTCGAAATGACCGGACTTTTTCCAAAGATCCACTTTCAGAATCTGCGGCCCCATGACCATATCATACCCGCGTTTGAGATGCTCCTTCCTTTCCCAATCTTCAATCAGGTAACGCAGCAACATCCCCTTGGGGTGGAAGATAACCAGCCCTGCGCCGGCTTCTTCATTGACCTGAAACAAATCAAGTTCCCTGCCCAGACGGCGATGGTCCCGTTTTTTTGCCTCTTCCAGCAGGGCGAGATAATCTTTCAGATCTTTTTCTGATGCAAAGCCGGTGCCGTAGATACGTTGTAGCATTTTGTTGTTTTCATCGCCTCGCCAGTACGCTCCGGCAACATTGAGCAGTTTAAACGCCGCAATCATCCCGGTAGAGGGAATGTGGGGACCGCGGCACAAATCAACGTAATTTCCCTGCCTGTAGATACTGACCTTTTTTATTTCCTGAGGCAGATCATTGATCAGTTCGACCTTGTAGCTTTCTTCTCTATCCTGAAACAGTTTGACCGCATCGTCTCTGGATAGCTCTTCCCTGATGAAAGGAGTGTCAGCTTTGATGATTTCTTTCATCCTTTTTTCAATTTTCGGAAAGTCATCGATGGTAAAAGGATCCTGATATTCAAAATCGTAATAAAAGCCATCTTCAATGGACGGACCGATGCTGACCTTGGCACCGGGAAATACCTCCTGCACAGCCTGAGCCATCACATGAGACATGCTATGACGCAAAACAGAAAGACCTTCGGTTGACGATCCCTCTATCAGATCAAGTTGCGAATCTTCCCGTATCGGACAACCTAAATCAACCGGCATCTTGTTGACTTTCGCCGCGACTGACTTGGACAGGACATCTTTTTTCCATGCCTTGACCGCTTCGAATACGGTGGTGCCGGAAGGGAAAACAAGCTCCTGATGATCCGGAAAAATAACCTTTATATCCATAACTTACAAAATTTCAAACGATTCAGCTTAATTTTTAAGAGGGCATCGCGATTTACTGATGCCCTCTTAAATCTATCATTTGAGATATTCTCTTTTGAATAAAGAATGGTAGGCAAGCAGGGATTTGAACCCTGGACATCCACCGCGTCAGGATGGCGCTCTCCCCCTGAGCTACTTGCCTACATGATCTCAGCAATTTAGGCATGGCTAATTAGCAGCAAAATGTAATGATGTCAAGCTAAATGTCTTATTTATTAGCTCATTTTTAAGAAGAATGATTAAGAATTTTAATCCCTTTATAAATATAAACTGTGCCGGAAATCACCGTGAACAAAGCGGTTATCCAGAAAATGGCATCGATAACATTATAGTCGCTGATTAGCCCGTAGGTAAAGGATTTTGAAAAAAGAGCAAAAAAAACAGCGCCGATTTGTAAACCTGTTGTAATTTTACTGACAAATACCGGTTTGATTTCATAGGCGATATCCATCATGGATAAAGTCATAATTCCCATCAGAATGATCAGGTCCCTGCTGATGACGATGACCGTGAGCCAGCCGGGTATTAATCCAAAAATTGACAGGGATATGAAGCTGGTGGATAAAAGAATCTTATCGGCTAATGGATCCAGAAAGGCGCCCAATTCTGTTTGCTTATTCAACAACCTTGCCAGCGTGCCGTCCAGTGCATCGGTCAGTCCTGCCACCACGAATACAGCCAGCGCCTTGCCGTACTCATCCTGTATTAAAAAAATCACGATGACCGGAACCAGGATGATTCTTAATAACGATAGAAAATTAGGTATATTCATTTTATGCTTGTTCGGAAATTGCTTTCATCACTGGTTCTGAGAGAACAGCAAAACTCAATCATATTTTTATGACGGAATTTCATGATCGCCATTTTTAATTTTTTCAATTTCTTCTCTGATGATTCTTTCCGCGATTTCCGGGACCATCTTCCTGGCCATTTTTTCAATCATTTCCTCCGCCCGCTTCAAAATGTCATTATAAATATTTTCCTTGATCTGGGGGTCTTCTATGACATCAACCAGCGTGAAGATTTCTTCCGCCTCTTGAGGTTGGCCGTTATACCCGCGTCCATCGACAACGATCACTTCCTGACGGTCGCTGTGATCGTTTTCATTTGAAATGTCGGTCAAGTCATAAATCATTTTGTCTTTCGGACTTTTGGAATGGTTGTCCACGCTAAACTCCTTTTACCGTTTCCAACAGAGCATATATTTTTAAATATGGTCATGACTATCACAGAGCACCATCGAGTTCAAGAATTATATCGGGCAATCACAGCATCCCTTGGGCAGGAAGAATATTTTTCATTGACATCCCTGAGGAAGTTCATGTTTAATAGAATCCAATAAAATAATGACGGGCTGAAAAGATGAAACGGATATTAGTGACAGGCGGTGCCGGATTTCTCGGTTCGCACCTGTGTGAAAAGTTACTCCAGGAAGGAAATGACATCATCTGTCTGGACAATTTCTTCACGGGCAACAAACATAATATCAACCATCTTCTGAAGATGCCTCACTTCGAAATGATTCGTCATGACATCGTCAATCCGGTTTATCTGGAAGTTGATGAGATCTATCATCTGGCCTGTCCGGCATCCCCTGTCCATTATCAGTACAATCCAATCAAGACCATTAAAACCAATGTCGTGGGGACGATCAATGTTCTGGGGATTGCCAAAAGAACCAAAGCGAAGATTCTGCAGGCGTCCACCTCCGAAGTGTACGGAAATCCGGAAGTCCATCCCCAGGTTGAATCCTACTGGGGGAAAGTCAATCCGATAGGTGTCCGCAGTTGCTATGATGAAGGGAAACGGACAGCGGAATGCCTCATGATGGACTACCGCCGTCAAAACGCCGTGAATACCAAAATCGTGCGCATCTTCAATACCTACGGCCCGCGCATGGCACTCAACGATGGCCGGGTGGTCAGCAATTTTATTCTTCAGGCCCTGCAGAATAAAAAAGTGACGATCTACGGCGACGGCTCCCACAGCCGGTCGTTCTGTTATGTGGATGATATCATTTGCGGCATGATCAGCATGATGAACACGGATGATCAGTTTTATGGTCCGGTGAATATCGGTAATCCGGAAGAATATACCATTCTGAGCCTGGCGGAAAAGATCATCGCCTTAACCGGCAGTCAATCCGAGATTGAATTTCTTCCTCTGCCGGAGGATGACCCGGCCCAGCGTAAACCGGACATTCAACTGGCCTGGCAGAAACTGGGATGGAAACCGACTACTCCTCTGGAGGAAGGATTGCTCAAGACCATCGACTACTTTCGTGATATTTTAAAAAATTCATAAAAAATCCTGGAGTCAGAATCATACTATGGAATTTAAGAAAAAAATATTGTGTATCGGGGCCGGTTATGTCGGCGGTCCCTCCATGGCCATGATTGCCTTTAAGTGCCCTGACTACCGTGTAACCGTGGTAGACACCAACCCTGAACGGATTGATGCATGGAATTCTTCCCGCCTTCCTTTTTATGAGCCGGGGCTGGACAGCATTGTGACGGCGACACGGGGTAAAAATCTATTTTTCAGCAGTGATGTCGAAAACCAGATCAGGGAAAACGATATCATTTTTGTCTGTGTCAACACTCCGACAAAGCATTACGGAGCGGGTGCGCATATGGCCGCTGATTTGCAATACTGGGAAAAGACGGCGAGACAGATTTTAAAACATGCGAAGTCTTCAAAGATCGTCATTGAAAAGTGTACCCTGCCGGTGAAAACAGCGTTGGCAATGGAAAAAATACTATCCACCTCTACCGGTAAGATTAAATTTGACGTGCTCTCCAATCCAGAATTTATGGCGGAAGGGACAGCCATCAATGATCTGGAGAATCCCGACCGGGTGCTGATCGGGTCGCGTGAAACGAAAAGCGGTCTGAAAGCAAGAGACACATTGATGGAAATTTATACCCGGTGGGTTCCGCCGGAACGGATCATGACTTCCAGCATCTGGAGCAGTGAGTTGTCCAAGCTGGCCGCTAACGCCTTTCTGGCGCAGCGGGTCTCCTCCATTAACTCGATTTCCGCGTTGTGCGAGAAAACAGATGCCGACATCAATGAAGTCGCAAACGCCGTCGGAATGGATGGACGCATCGGCAGCAAGTTTCTCCGGGCCGGCATTGGCTTCGGCGGATCCTGTTTCAAGAAAGATATCCTGAATCTTGTTTATTTATGTCGCTATTACGGTCTGGAAGAGGTTGCCTCTTACTGGGAGGGTGTGGTCGGCATTAACGAATATCAGCAGAAGCGTTTCATTGCCGGAATGCTCAACAGCATGTTTCAGACATTAGCAGGGAAAAGAATATGTATTTTGGGATTTGCCTTCAAGGCCGATACCAGCGATACCCGGGAAAGCCCGGCTATTTACATTGCGAAAAAGCTGCTCGAAGAGCACGCTGAAATTGTCATTTCTGATCCCCGTGCGCTGAAAAACGCCGCTATTGATCTCGCGGGCGTTCCGGGCAAAATAGACTATATTGAAGATCCTTATCAGGCCGTTACCGGATGTGACGCGCTGGCTATCCTGACCGATTGGGAGATTTACCGCCACCTGGATTTTAAGAAAATTTATCGTTTAATGGTCAAGCCGGCATTTATTTTCGATGGTCGCAACGTGATCGATCATCAAAAATGCTTTACCATCGGGTTCAATGTCTACCCCATCGGGAAACCGGCCCTGACGCATTTTTGAGTTAAGCGCCCATAAAATCGAAGGCGTTTTTAATCAATTTAATTTCAGGGGACGCACCGGCGATAGTCACCGCCACGACATCAAACCGGACCCCGGTGTTGATCAAGTTTTTTTGCTGAAGGTAAAATAAGGCCAGTTGCGAAATTTTCCTTTGTTTTTTTGCCCCGACCGCCTGTTCCGGATATCCCAGCTCACGTGACGTGCGTGTTTTAACCTCCACAAACACAAGATCTTGCCCGTCGCGGGCGATCAGATCGATCTCTCCGAGAGGACAGCGGTAATTGGTTTCCAGAATTTGATAGCCGTTTTTCACCAGATAAGACTTCGCCAGAACTTCTCCTTTTTTTCCGGTCATGAGTCTGGCAATGTTTTTGACTTTAAACATTGAAATTAAGACACGCCTGCTTTGAGTTCTTAACGTGGAATGACTGCCGGTGAATTTTGCAGATGCCGAACTGGCGGATCGCGTTAAGGTGTTCCCGGGTTCCGTATCCCTTGTTTTTTCGGAAATTGTAGTGCGGATACTGGCGATGGTACATTTCCATGATGCGGTCTCTGGTGACTTTTGCAATGATAGAAGCGGCCGCGATAGAAACGCTGAGGCTGTCTCCCCTGACCAGCGGCTTTTGCGGCGTGATAATGGGGATGTGATGCAGACCGTCCACCAGGAGGAAATCCGGGGAGGTGGAAAGTTCCAGAACCGCTTCCCGCATCGCTTGAAGCGATGCCTGGAGGATGTTGACCTGATCGATGATATCCGCCTCCACGACCTTCATACCGATCGATAAAGCGTCATTCTCGATCACCGGGAAAAGTTTTTCTCTTCTGGAAGGTGAAATCTTTTTGGAGTCATTGATTTCAGGATTTGAATAACCGGGCGGAAAGACAACTGCGGCCGCCACCACCGGCCCTGCCAGGGGTCCCCTGCCCGCTTCGTCCACTCCGGCGATGATATGGTATCCGTCTTCGCGGGCAATTTTTTCGAAAGTATCCATCAAAAAATCACGGGGGAACCCCGAACATTTTTAAGTTAAAAACGAAAAAATGATATTACTGTCTTCCGGCTTCCTTAATTCTGGCCTTTTTGCCTCTTAAATCTCTCAAATAATAAAGTCTGGAGCGGCGCACCTTACCTCTGGTGATGACTTCGATCTGATCAATCACGGGGGAATACAACGGAAATGTCCTCTCAACACCGACTCCGTAAGAAATTTTCCTGACGGTAAAATTGGACCGGCTATAACCCATTCGTTTGCGGATAACCACACCCTCAAAGGCCTGAATTCTCTGTTTCTGACCTTCAATAATGCGCACATATACCTTGACCGTATCACCGGCTTTAAAAGCCGGAATATCCGTTCTTACGTGTTCTTTTTCAATCATTTCTAAAACATTCATATTGTTCCTCCTGCAATGCATGCTTATTTAAAAAATCTACATAATCTTATCCAAAATGATCGCGACTGCCGACCTGACGGAGAGGTGATTATAGTCTGAAGGCCCCTGAATGGGTTCCAACCGGTCGTCCGCCATTTCAATGACTTCGCGGGCAATCCCCGATCCGGTACCGAAAATCAAAACATGCGGCACCCTGTTTTCAATCAGTCTATGTCTCAAGTCCGTGAATTTTAAAACCCCTCCGGAAAACTGAGCGCCCGTCACAACGATCTTTGGCCGGATGCCCGTTTTCTCCAACACGTCCTCCAACACCTCTTGCACGCTTTCTTTGATGATCAGCAATTCAAAAGCCGCCCGGCGGTCGGGATTACAGTCCGCTCCGTGACCTGTTCGCCAGTGGTCAATGATTTCCTGCGCCAGTTGACGTTGTTTTTCAGCCGGATTGACGATATAAACCCCTTCTGCCGCGTAGGTTTTCGCGACCCTGGAAATATCGTGCAGATCCATATTGGCAATCGCCGTGGTAACGGTCTTTCCATCTTTATTATAGACCGGATAATGTAAAAGAGCGATGTATAGCATTTCGTGCTTTCCCGTATATCGTCAATGACTCAAAGCATTCCGGGCGACACCCATACATTATAAATTTCTTAAAATCAAGAATTTATATTTCTTCCCGTTTAATTTTGTCCAGGATTTTTTTCTCTTGGGGCGACAGTCTGGCTTTTTTGAGCAAATCCGGTCTTTTTTTATAGGTGTTTCTCAAGGATTCTGTCTGGCGCCAGAGTTCAATTTCTGCGTGATTTCCGGAAAGTAAAACATCGGGAACGTTCCAGCCCTTGTAGGTTGCCGGTCTCGTATATTGAGGATATTCCAGAAGCTCTCGGGAAAAAGATTCACAATCGGCCGACTGTGGATTTCCGAGGACATCAGGAATCCATCGGGATACGGCATCGATCAGGACCATTGCCGGCAGTTCCCCTCCGGTTAAAATATAATCACCGATGGATATTTCGCGGTCAATCAAGTGCTCGCGAATTCTTTCATCAAACCCCTCGTAGCGACCGCAGACGATAATCATTCTTTCTTTTGTTGACAGTTCCCGTGCTATCTTTTGATTCAACACCTCTCCCTGAGGCGTCATTAAAACCACCGTTGCCTTCTTTCTGTGTTTTTTTTTGATCGCGTTTAAGGCTTTTTCCACCGGCTCCAGTTTCATGACCATTCCACAGCCGCCGCCGTAGGGCGCATCGTCAGTCATTCTGTGCCTGTCCGTGGCCCACTCACGGAGATCATACAGGGAAACGCGGATAACACCTTTCTCCTGTGCTTTTTTCAGCAGGCTGAAATTAAGGGCAGAGGAAAACATCTCCGGGAAAATAGAAAGGATTTCGAAGCGAATCACCTGCTTACAACCCTTGTGGAAGTTTTACGGTCATCATCCGCTGATGAATATCGATTGTGCGGACAACTTCAGAAACCGCCGGTAAAAGAATTTCCTGTTCTTCAGATTGACAGACATAAACATCATGACTGCCGTTGGAAAAAACGGATGCTATTTGGCCTACACATTCACCTTTTTCCGTGTACACCGCAAGACCGATAATATCATGAATGTAGTACTCGCCTTCCGGGGGCTTTTCCAGAACACTCTTTGATAAATAAACCCGGCAACCGACAAGGGCCTGCGCCGCTTCCACATCGTTGATCTCATTCAGTTCGATAAAGAATGCCCTGCCGGTGAGGTTTATTTTCTTCAGTCCGAAACGCTTTTTCTGTCCCGGACCGGTTTCAATATAAACAGCATCCGGTTTTGGAGATATGCTTTTGGCCTCCAGATAAGACAATGCTTTTAAACACCCGCGGAGGCCGCGGGTCTTCACAATTTCCCCGACCTCAAAGAGATCCATTTGCCGCCTATTCAATGATTTCTAAAACAGCCCTTTTATGCGCTTTCGCTGACGCCGCGCTCAGGATCATACGAATGGCTTTTGCCGTCCGACCCTGCTTGCCGATTACTTTTCCTAAATCTTCTTTGGCCACGCGCAGTTCGATGACAGATGTCTGCTCGCCGACGATTTCAGTCACTTCCACTTTATCCGGAAAATCCACCAAAGCCTGAGAAATATACTTGATCAATTCTTTCATCGCCATAACCTCCGCTGATTTTGATATGTTCTTTTAGAAGTAATGATTAAAACAACAAATCATTCTGAAAAATTTGTGGCTGTTTTCAATTCAACAACACTACTTGATTTTAGCTTCGATACCTTTTTTCTTCAGTAAATTAGATACTGTCAGAGTTGCCTTGGCGCCTTTGTTCAGCCAGTGATGGACACGCTCTTCTTTCACATTCACTTCCACCGGATTTTTTTTAGGATCATAATTTCCTAAAATTTCCAGAAATCTGCCGTCTCTTGGAGAACCGCTATCCGCCGCTACAATTCGATAAAAAGGTTTACCCTTGGCACCCATCCGGGTCAGTCTAATTTTAACACTCATTGATTCTTAATATGACCTCCTTAAAATAATAATATTTTTATAATTTTTTATCATACTTTTCTACATTTTAAAAGGGAAATTCCTCATCAGAGATTTCACGCCGTCCTTTTTATTGAATTTTTTCATTATTTTTCTTATTTCCGTATAGTTTTTCAATAACAGGTTCACATCCTGAACCGTCGTTCCGCTGCCTGAAGCAATTCTTTTCCGGCGTTTTCCGTCAATGATCAGGTAATCATAACGCTCTTCTTTCGTCATCGAATCGATCATGGCGGTTATTTTGACCAATTCGCGGTCATCAGGTTCCAGATCCTTCAAGGCTTTCATTTTGCCTAAACCGGGAATCATTCCCAAAATATCTTTCAGGGATCCCATCTTTTTGATCTGCGCTAACTGAGTGCGGAAATCATCCAGCGTAAAACTATTCTTGCGGATGCTCTTTTCCAGCTCGAGGGCTGTTTTTTTATCGATGTTTGCCTGAGCCTTTTCAACCAGCGTGAGAATATCGCCCATGCCCAAAATGCGGGAGGACATTCTTTCCGGATGAAAGACTTCCAGATGATCAATTTTTTCTCCCATGCCGACAAATTTAACAGGTTTTCCGACCACCGATTTCAGAGAAAGCGCACTGCCTCCGCGGGCGTCGCCGTCCATTTTCGTCATGATCACGCCATCGATTCCGATCATCTCATTAAATTTGGCGCCGACATTGACCGCATCCTGCCCGGTCATGGCATCGGCCACATAAATGATCTCAGCCGGCTTGACCCTGTCCCTGATTCTTTGCAGCTCTTCCATCAGAGTTTGGTCAATATGCAGGCGCCCGGCCGTATCAATAATCAGGACCTCGTAACCGTTTTTCCGGGCATCCTCCACAGCCTGGAAACAGATATCCACCGGATCCTTCAAGTTTTTATCTTCAAACACACCGGCGTTGATCTGCTTGCCCAGTACGGCCAACTGCTCAATAGCCGCGGGACGGTAAACGTCAGCAGAAACGAGGCAGACCTTTTTCTTTTCCTTGGAAAGCAAAAGAGCCAGCTTGGCCGCCGTTGTTGTCTTGCCGCAGCCCTGAAGCCCCACCAGCATGATAACCGACGGAATCCGGGCCCCGAATTTAATACTGGCGCTGACCCCTCCCATCAGCTCTACAAGGCGGTCATGAACGATTTTCACAATTTGTTGTCCCGGCGTGATGCTTTCCAGAACATCTTTTCCCACTGCGAGAACGCGGACCTCTTCGACAAAATCCTTCGCCACTTTGAAATTCACATCGGCCTCCAAAAGAGCCATGCGTATTTCTTTGAGCGATGCGTTGACGCTTTCTTCGTCAAGAACGCCCCGTCCTTTCAACTTCTTAAAAATATTTTCCAGTTTTTCAGAAAGATTTTCGAACATGATTCAACAGCCTTTTTTTATTTTTTATCCGTTTTTTTAACGATACAGTGTTCACCTGTATTTTTGTTGATTTTTTCCGCGGCGTTCTGAGCCTGGAGTTTGTCATCGAATCCGGATACGATCACCCTGAACACAACCCCTTTCCCCTGAAGATCAGCTTTCACAATTTCCGGCTTGAACCCCAGAGAGGCCACCTTCTTATGGATCGGTTCGGCCTTTGATTTTTCTTTTAAAGCAGCGACCTGCACAATAAAAGAATCAGGATGGGCGGGATCTTTTGAAACGTCCTTTTTATCCTTTGGTTCCCTGCTTGCCTTCCCATCGTCGCCGGATTTGATCTCTCCGTTGATCTTTGCCGTCATGTTTTCCGCAATATTCTGTTCGGCAGTTGCCGGATGGTCATCCGTCTCAATGTGAAACTTCCCTTTGGGTATTTCTTCATCAGCGACCGGCGCGGGAACTTCCGGTTTCTTTTCCGCCGGCGCTACCGGATCGGGAAGCTCTTTTTTATGAATCAGTGTGTCGTGATAATTCAGGTTAATGGAAGTATCCGTCGCCGTTTGGGCCATTTTCATCTTTGCCGGACGCCAGACCATCGCCAGTGCCTTTTGCGGGAGGGAGGCTATTTTTCCGGGATAGGTATCGATATTTTTTCCGACATCAACGCCGAATAAAAAAGCCCCGCATAAAAGCATGGTCATTCCCGTCACGACCACAATAATCCCCGTTTTCCCGATTTTCAGTTCAAAATTCTTTTCGTTTCCTGAAGCCATTGGTATTACATTTTTTCGGGTGTACTGACGCCCAGAATTTTCAAGGCGTTCTGCAAAACAATTTTGATACTCTTCACCAGAAACAGCCTGGCCCGGGTCAGGCCCGCGTCGTCGGAAATCACCTTGTTTTTGTTATAATAGCTATGAAAAACACCAGCCAGATCATTCAGATAAAAGGTCATGCGATGGGGCTCCAGCGAAGTGGCGGCGCCCCAGATCATTTCCGGATAACGGACCAGCATTCTGATGATATTTTTTTCTTCAGGTTCGCTCAGTAACCGCGGATCGATTCCGCTGAAATCAGGCAAAGCGATGCCCCGTTCCTGTGCCATCCTGATGATACTGCAGATTCTCGCGTGAGCGTACTGCACATAGTACACGGGGTTTTCACTGGATTGCTTTTTTGCAACGTCCAGGTCAAAATCCAGGTGGCTGTCGGAGCGCCGCATCAGAAAATGATACCGCGCGGCATCCCTGCCCACTTCGTCGAGCACTTCCCTTAAGGTCACAAATTCTCCGGCGCGGGTGGACATGGCCGCCGGCACGCCACCCCGAAGCAGATTGACCAGCTGGACGAGAATGATTTTCAATTCGTTTTTTTCATGGCCGAGGGCCTGAATCCCCGCCCACATGCGCGGCATGTAACCGTGATGATCGGCTCCCCAGATGTCGATGAGCATCTCGAAGCCGCGGGAAAACTTGTTCCGGTGATAGGCGATATCGGCGGCAAAGTAGGTCGGATCACCGTTTTGCCGGACAACCACCCTGTCTTTTTCATCGCCGAACGCCGTGGTCCTGAACCATAGGGTTTCCCCGTCGGAATAAATAAAACCCCTGTTTTCCAGTTCCTTGAGGAGCCGGTTTACGCCATCGTCCTTGTAGAGCTCTTTTTCACTGAAATAAACATCGAAGATGACGCCAAAATCCTTTAAATCAACTTTGATCTCCTCCAGAATGGACCGCCCGGCAACCCCGGTAAAGTAGCCGATGGTTTTTTGTTCATCCGCCTGAAGGTACTGATCGCCTTCTCTCGTCAGAATCCCGCGGGCAATTTCCCTGATGTAATCGCCGCGGTAACAGGTTTCCGGAAATTCGATAGATTCACCGGCCAGCTCCCGGTAACGCAACAGAACCGATTTCCCCAGGTTATTCATCTGATTTCCGGCGTCATTGATATAATATTCTCTGGAAATCTGATAACCGGCAGTGGCCAGCAAATTGGCAATCACATCGCCGACCACGGCGCCGCGGGCATGCCCGATATGCAGAGGCCCGGTGGGGTTGGCGCTCACAAATTCGACCTGAACCCGTCTTCCCTCACCCAACGGTACACGGCCGTAGGTTTCATTTTGCTCTTCAATACATTTCAATGCCTGATGCCAGGCACTCTCCTTGATGAAAAAATTGATAAAGCCGGGGCCGGCAATTTCCGTTTTGTCCAGAATATTTTCTTCATCCGCAATATTCTCCCGGATGATGGCGGCGATTTGGCGCGGATTCTGTTTGACCTGTGAGGCCAGAATCATTGCGGCATTCGCGGCGTAGTCGCCATGCAGGGGGTTGGCCGACGGTTCCACTTCCGGATTAGGCAGGAAAAATTCGGGAAGCCGGCCCTGCCGCGAGGCGGCAGTGAGCGCGCCGGTGATGATTCGGGAGATTTTATTTTTCATCATTTAGGACATCCTGTTCAACCTTATAAAAAAATGACAAGCAGCATCCAATATCATTTGCTGCTTGTCATTACAAGTTGAAGTGTAAAAACTTTTTTATGTCAATGAAATCTCCGGCTCCTTTAAAGTCAACCCTTATTCTAAACGCCTGTCTTTCCAGTAAAGGATATTCGTCATATTGCCTGCCTTGGGGGCTTCGCCCAAGGTCTGGGTCAGGGCTCCGGTACCCGCCCCGCCGCTGGTGGTCGCATAAATATCGGCTGCCGTGAATCCCGGACGGTAGGACACCAGAACCGATGATCCGATACCCTTCCCCATGTACGAAACGGTACTGGCTCCGGTCATGTAATTGAGCTTGTAAAGAAACGCGTCTCCCGCCTGACCGCAGGCAGTATCAGAACCCTGATCGGGTACATAGGTGGCAAAATATACATAACCGCCGAAAAGGGTCGGGTCGGAAATCATCTTTTCGCCCTTCGGATTGGAAATCGTGCTTCCGTCAGAACGGGTCACGGCATTGGTGGCGAGATTGACATACCAGCCGTGTTTGTTTGGCGCATCCGAATAGGTGGATGATGTAATGTTTTGCAGGTCGCTCAATGTATATGTGGCCGTAAAGGGGGTTTCCCCCAGATCTTCCTTGACCGCGTAAAGTCTGTTTTTGGTCATGCCACCCGGGTCGGCGGCGAGCTCTGCATTCGTCGGCCGGTAGGTGGGATCATTGTTTTCGCCTGTCCCGAAGAATATCCAGAGATTGCCATTGTCGTCATAAGCGGCTGTTGCCGAAGTGAAGATTTGCTTATGCGTGTTGGTCGGTATGGGCAGACCCGATCCTCTTTCAGCATTGTTGGATGTATAAAGGAGACTGCCTGTCCAGTCCGATGTCGAGCAGGAGGTGCAGGGCGAGGCGGTATAACTTGCCAGGCCGCAGGTGGAACAGTTCGGGTCCTTGGGACAGAGGCGGAAACGCCACATATTGCCACCCAGATCTCCCATATAGACTGTGTCAATAAACCCGTCACCGTCGGTGTCCACCGGCAAAGGCGATGCGGCGGCTGAAAAATTCATATTTGCGTTATTGGCACGGGTATAGCTCCAGATAATGCTGCCATTGTTCAAATCCACCACAAAAAGCCCCTTGCCGGCGCGATAGGGAGCAGAGCCGTCCGCGGCCGCGGCCGTGCACGAATAAGAGGTGCCGTCAGTCTTGAGGCAGGCCGCGGCGCTATAGCCGCCGCCGATAAAGCCGACGAATTTTTCATCACCGCCGATTTTCACCCGGCCTGTCTGCATCTTGCTCCAGGCCTGACCCAGATAGGGAGCTTGCGCGGCTGTCGGGTTCAAGTGCCATTTATACACCGGCCCGGCACTGGAGGTATCCGTAACGTCCAGAGCGTATAAACCGCAGTAGTAAGGATGAGTATTCGAATAAGTGTCGATGAAAGCGGCAGGGCTTGTCGAATAACAGTTCGATGAAGAACTCCAGAGATAGGATCCGGAGCCCTGCCCTTCTCCAAAGACCGCCAGGGTTTTCCAGTCGTTGGCCGATTTGCTTACACCTGTTCCGGAACCCAGCCAGGCGTCAAATACCGTAATGGGTCCGTCAACAAAGAAATCGTGCACCGCCAGGGAGGGACGGTCGGCATGGCTGTTATGGGCGATGGGAGCCAGTTTCTGCAAAAGGTTGGGGGGAATGAAACTCCAGATTTCCTCGCCGCCGCTGGTGCAGTCGGCACCGTTACCTGCACGGAAGGCATGGAGTTGGCCATCGTTGGCGCCGGCCAGAATGATCTGCTTGCCGTTTACCGCGGTGCGGACATGACTGCTGACAAACGCGTTGTGGGATGCCGTATTGCATTCCCTCGGGTCATAAAAGAACTGCAGAGGCGTTTTCACAATGGCCGGGTTCGTATGAAAAAGGTCTCCCAGCTTCCAGTTCTCCAGATTGTAGGCCGGCTCTCCCCGGTAAAATCCTACCACCAGATTTCGTGCCGTGTTGTCGGCAACGGCCAAGTCTGCCGCTGTAATATTGCTTGTGTCAAAGGGTGTCACAACACCGCTTTTTAAAGTAAACATGTTTCGGTCTGCGGAGCTCGTAATTTTCAGAATTTCACCCGCGTCCCAGCAATGGGGGGTGATAATCGAGCCGGAATCTCCTATCTGATATTTTTTCAGATGCCCTGTCCAGAAGGGTTCCCTGAGGATACCTTCACTGTCTTTCGGTTCAAAAGAAGCCTCATAAATGTAGTTTTCCTCCTGAACACGGGCCGCGGCGACCGACGCCTGTGTGGAAAACGAATACGTCGCATCCAGAATCGATGACATGGCGGAGGCGAGCGCGTTTACCAGTTCTGCCGGATTACTGGCCATAAAGGCATAACCACGAAGCGTCTTGCCCGCAGGGTCGGTGCCGTTGGAGCAGGGATCGCTGCCCACGGTCACCGCCGAGGTGTTGCCGGTCTGCGTGTCATTCGGGTTTCTGGTTTTGCCGTAATAGGCGGCCCAGTTGAGGGTGTCCTGCAAATCCTCAGGCATGTCACCTCCGAACCCCACCACATAAACCTTGAAATTTTGATCCGAGGCCTTCTTTGCCCAATAAATCGGCGCTCTCCTTTGCGGCGTATTGGTGTTACTGCCGTCTCCTGAGCAGGCGTATGTATCCGCTCCGTCGGTGACAACGATGATGGCCTTCTGACGGCATGAGCGCGCGTCATCGATGGTTTTGTGATACGTCAGAAATGCCGCCGCTTCTTTAATCGAATTGGCCAGCGGTGTGCCACCTTTAGTTCCATAACCCGCCACGCAGTCTTTCGTGGGAGTGCTTGGGGTGCAGGAACTGACCGTCGGAGCGCAGGTCGCATCATTGCAGAAAATATTCGCATAAGGCGTTGGTGTCCAGTTATCATTTTGTGTCATACTCCAGGAAAGCTTAACCCCTCCCCGCGTCCATGGATCGCTGCTATTGTCACTGTCTTCGCCACTGGCGTTATAGTAACGCATCAGCCCCAGGCGCACCCCCAGGGTGGTTACGTCCGCGGCTGTAATCTGATCGTCGGCATTGGCATCCATCAGATCAAAGAGAGCGCGTTTGGCGATGGCGATTCTGGAACAGTCGGTTCTTGTACCCTTGGTCGTGTAGAAAGGACCCTCGCAAGTTTCTGTATCACTATATATTGCGCCGCTCGTATTGGTACAGGATTTCGTACAGTCCTCGCAGACTGTTCTATGGCCAACGTCGGATGTTTTGTAAAAAGGACCGGCTTCACAGGTGGTTTCCGTATAAGCCGGCATGGGCGAACTGCACTGTTTATAGTAACTGTCTCCGCTCCCGCAGTACGTGGTATGTCCGGAACCGGATGTTTTGTAGAAAGGACCATTTGCACAGGTTGTTTCGGTATAGCCTTCTGTTAAAGCAGTACATGATGTGTATCTGTAACAGGCTGTTGTATGTCCTCTACCGCTGGATCTGTAGAATGGACCATCGGTACAGTTTGATGCGGTATAGGTGGTATTGGGCATCGCGCTGTATCCAAACAATCCTGATTGCCCATTGACATTGCACGATTTTGTATGCCCGCTGCCGGAGGATGGATAAAATGGACCATCAATCCTGCAAGATTGTAAGTTATTGATATAAAAAAGATTACTGCTGGGAATGACAAGGATGTCCGATGGTTTTGTAATGTAAAAAGGACCATCAACAGCACAACTTGATCCCGATACCCAGAGATTGCTGGTAGGCATAAGACCTCCGGAGGCCGGTGTGTTGACTGTAAAAGGGCCGTCAATGTTACAATTGTTGCCTGAAACATAGAGTTTGGAGGGAACGCCGCTATACTGTGGCGTGTTGTAATAAGGTTGGTTACAGCTTGAGCCGCAGGCATATAACTTCGGGCTTGAACCGTGGGGCAGCCACGCCATACTGCCTGAGAGGTCTAGGACAATCAGGGCGTCGGGGGTGGTGACGGTGGTCCAGAGCGCTTCATCGCCCGCGCGGGATATTCCGGCGGATGCCACAACGCAAAATACCATCATGATGATTAAAAATATTTTCCTGCGCATAATCGTACCTCCTTTAGTTCCCTCCTATCGGCACGGGACCGAATCCGACACCGACATCTAATTTCGTTTGTGTGTTATATACTGTGCTCCTGCCTACGGCGGTTGTGTCATAGCGCATGTAACCGTATGATACCGTGCTCCCGCCTCCACCGCCTAAGGCATAACCGGGCGCGTGCATGGAGGGAAGCTGGCTTACCCTGGGTGCGCAAACCGCGAATTGGGTGTTCGCGTCGGTTGAATGGGGTATGATCTGCCATGTATAATCTGTAAAGCCCGGCGCTCCGCAATCGGCATGTACGGTGTAATTGTTTGCTGCTGTCCAGTTTTCAGGGAAACCGTCAGTCATGATTTTGGTCACGCCGGTTTCGGCGGCAATCAACGCTTTGTTTTGTCCCACCAGCGCGGTGGTGGTGAACAGCTCTCCCGTGGTCATGTTGATGACCAGCATACCCACCGCCAAAAGAATCAGGCAGGCAATCAGCGCGGCCAGCAGCGCGAATCCCTTTTGATTTTTGATGAAATATTTCCTCATGGCTGTCATCTCCTGTGGATCAATAAACTATTGCAAAATGGTTACGGGGAATGACACTTGTGGAATAGACAATCCGCCTTCTAACGCCGGATCCCGCATCCACGTCTGCTGTATCGACAACCAGTGTAATCTGTATCCTTCGAATGGCCGGTATACCCAAGGTGAGGTCGGTCGGGCTTGTGGCCACCGTGGCGGTGATATCTGTGCCGGCACCGTTAAAATACCGAAAGACCGGTATGCCCGCCGAGGCATTTTCCACCAGAACCGTTTTTCTGCTTTTGTGGGCATCGGTATCGCCCAGAAACGCTTGCTGCCCACCACTGCAGTTGGTAGATCTTGTAATATACCGGTTTGCCGGATCGTAAACGTAGGAGATGATTTCATTGGGATTATCATTCGAGGTCAAGGGGAGTAACGAGCCACTGTCATTAATGTCCATTTCAATGGTGATGGCGTTGGCTGTTGCAACAGGTATTCCCCTGACGAGGTTATTGGGGACTTTAGAGGCACAACTTGCAGAGGCGGGATCAAGCCAGATATCTCGCTCGGAACTCGGATTGTACGAGGCCATCTGTATTTCCATGGCCATTAATTCCAGCGCGCCGCGTACGTCCTGCTGGGCGGCCACTCTTTTTTCGACTCCGGAGGAGGAACGCTGTGCCGTGTTGACCGTGGTAAATATGCCCATAAACACCAGGGTGGCGATAAACAGGGCCACAATCAGTTCCACCAATGTTACACCGTTTTGCGTTTTCATGCGTCCGGACACCCCGCTGGAAATCTGTAAACTCCCTGACGGACCACCGTCATGGTTTCGGTCAGGCCTTTTGTATTGCCGGGCCATGTCACGTTAACCCATACGGAATAGGACTGCGAATCTATCTGCGTTATGGTTGCGTTGATGGTATAGGTGACGTCTCCGCGGATAGCCGCCGTTCCGCCGCTCGTCCTGGCAGTGGTCACGGGTTGCGCTCCTGGGGTAACGGGATTGCAGGGATTGGCGATCCTGGCTTCGTAAAATTGCATTCTGTTGTACAAAACCTCCGCGGCCCGTCCTACATAATCCGCCTTGGCCATTGATTTCCACCCGGTGGGCTGAAGAGCCAGAAGCGACAATACACCCAGTGATGTCAGGACAATGGCAATCAGCACCTCCAGCATGGAGACCCCTTTTTTATCGCATACTGTATTCCACATACGTTTTTCCCGTGATATTGCTTGTGATGGTGGCCTCGGAACCCTTCTGATTTGTCATTATAACTTTTCCCATGTTAATGGTTCCCCGCGTTTGAAAGTTTATATGACTGCCGGAATAAGACGTACTGCTGATGTTGAGCCCATCCCTTAATCCCAACGATGCGGGACTCTTTGTTTTCTGAAGGGTAAATGTGGCGCCATCGCATCCCCCCGGCTGATTCGCTTTCTCCAGCGTGTATTTGTTTCCGTTTGCCGCGGTATAGATGGTAATGCGGTAACATAATCCATCCTTCTTGGCTTTCATTTTGAGTTCCGCGATATCACCCGTCAATTCCCTGGCAAAGGTCCGTAACTCCGTGTTCCGGACGTAATGATTCCAATTATAAGAACCGATAACACCCACAATGGAAATAATCGCCAGCACAATGAGAAGCTCCATCAGGGTAAACCCCGCGGCGATACGGCTCTTCACTTTAAACCTTAAATGTAACATTTTTAAATTTATCAAGTTTGTTCAGTTTTTTAACCATATTTGACCGTTAATTCCACCTTTTTTTAAACGCTTACGGCGGCGGAAGTAAAAATTTCATAAAGGCGTCGCCCGCAAAAATATATGCGACTGCGGCCGCGGATAAAAAAGGACCGAAGGGAACCGCGTATTTCGTGTCCTGTTTTTTGATGATCATTGCCGCGATACCGATCACCGCACCGGAAAAAGAGCTGAATAACAGAATGAAAATCAGGGATTTCCACCCTAAAAATCCACCGATCATGGCCAGAAGTTTGATATCACCTCCGCCCATGCCTTCCCGCTTGGATATGAATTCATAAACGAGGGCGATCACCAATAGCACACCGCCGCCGATGAGTAGTCCGAACAGAGCTTCTTTCCACGGGATTTTGACGATGAAAACCGCCGCCAGAAAGAAAAGCGGAATCCCGGGAAGCGACAGAACATCGGGTATAATCTGATGGTCCAGATCGATAAAGGTGATGATGATCAACACGGCGGTGAAAATGAAAAAAACCAAATATTGTAAAGACAGCCCGAATTGGATGAATAATAATAAAGACAAGACGGCTGTAATGAGTTCCACCAGCGGATAACGCCAGGAAATTTTAGCCCCGCAGTCCCGGCATTTACCCGCAAGCAGGATGTAGCTGAGGATGGGAATGTTGTCATGATAACGGATGGGGTGCTGACAGTGCGGACACCTGGATGAGGGCCTGACGATGGAGGTCTCCGCGGGCAGACGGTAGATGCAGACATTCAGAAAACTGCCGACGACAGCCCCGAAAATAAACGCAAAACAGTTCATTACAATAGCCATCATGATTTCACCGCGATATTTCTTTCATCCGTTTATCAAAGGGAGTGATTTTGCGGAACTGCTGGACTACCGGGAAGTCGCCAGGCGGTTCTGCCACCATATCCTCCTCTTGCGAAGACTTAGGTCAGTAACTTTGCGTCCCGTCTTTTCAGAACGGTTTGCCTCTTCAAGCTTTGTTTATATTTTAAAGCTTAAAGTGAACAAAGTCAAGGGATTTTATTCAAACGGAATCGCGCAAATTGGTCATGAAAGCCACAGGTGCGGCCTTATCCGTCCTTTCTTCCCCAGTCATATTTTATCCGGCGGCTGTGTGCCGGAAGACGATACTCGTCAGGATTACTGTAATGATATAGCTCGGTTGGAACATTGACAACCAGCGCTTCTTCTTCGGATATACATTTAAAACCGTGATAGACCAGCGGCGGTATATGAACCAGCACCGGATGATGGACACCGGCATAAATTTCATTGATCTCTTGATATGTTTTGGATTTCCTGCGGCTGTCATACAGAACAATTTTCATCATGCCCCGAACCACCGTCATGTTGTCCGCCTGTTTTTTGTGGTAATGCCAGGCCTTGACCACTCCCGGATAGGCGGTTGTCAGGTAAACCTGACCGAATTTTTCGAAAAAGTCGTCATCCGCCCGCAAGATTTCCATCAGCCTGCCGCGCTCGTCCGGAATGACCTTCAGCTTTTTAATTTTGACTCCGTCTATCATATTTTGTTCGCTCCTGTGTTGGCCACCATACTGCCCGCGTATTGAAGGGATTCAAAGGTTCCGGCATCCGACCACCAGCCCTCGAGAACGTCCCATTGCATTTTCCCCTCCCGAATGTAAAAATTGTTGACATCGGTGATTTCCAGCTCACCGCGCTGCGAAGGCTTCAATGACTTGATAAATTCAAAAACACGGTAATCATACATGTAAATACCAATGACCGCGTAATTCGAGGCGGGATTGGCCGGTTTTTCATCAATGCGGATTATTTTTTCTCCCTCTAAAACCGCAACGCCGAACCGTTGCGGGTCGGGAACTTCTTTAAGTAAAATGCGCGCGCCGTCTTTTTGCTGGCGGAATTGATCCACAGCCTCCCGGATGTTTCCTTCAATAATGTTGTCACCGAGCACCACAACAATCTTGTCTTTATCGGCGAAATACTCCGCCAGGCCGAGTGCGGCGGCAATCCCCCCTTCACCCTGCTGATAGGTGTAGTTAATGTGCTTGAGTCCGAAATCTTTTCCGTTTTCCAGAAGGCGCAGAAATTCACCGGCATTGTTTCCGCCGGTGACGATTAAAAGCTCATCGATTCCGGCATTGACCAGAATTCTGATGGGATAATAAATCATCGGCTCATTATAAACCGGAAGCAAGTGTTTATTGGTGACCTTGGTCAAAGGGTAAAGCCTGCTGCCCAATCCGCCGGCCAGAACAACTCCTTTCATGATAACTCCTTAATCCGTTTTTGATTGTGTTTATCATAAACATCGACAGATAAACAATAAAATTCTTTGCATTTTAGAGTCAATGAGGTAATGATCACCCCATGAATGACGAATACTATATGAAAATGGCATTAGATCTGGCCCGCAAAGGTCGCGGGCGTGTCAGTCCCAACCCGATGGTCGGTGCGGTGATCGTCCAGAACAACCGGGTGATCGGCAAGGGGTATCACCGCTATTACGGCGGAAGTCATGCCGAGATTAATGCCATCCGGGATGCCGGCAATCAGGTTAAAGGCGCCACCCTCTACGTGACGCTCGAGCCGTGTTGTCATGAAGGCAAAACACCCCCCTGCGTAAACAGCATTATTGAACATAAAATCAAACGCGTGGTGATCGGCGCCATTGATGCCAACCCCCTGGTTTGCCGTGAAGGGGTTTGTTGTCTGCAAAACAGGGGAATCGATGTGAAAACGGGCGTTCTGGAAGACGATTGCCGGCGACTGAACGAGGTTTTTTTCCACTACATGGAAACGGGAATGCCTTTTATTACCATCAAATACGCTCAAACTCTGGACGGTCGCATTGCCACACTAACGGGGAATTCTCAATGGATCAGCTCCCCGCCTTCTCTTAAACTGGCCCATCAGTTAAGAGCCGAGCATGATGCGATTTTGGTCGGGAGGGGTACTGTAGATCAAGATGATCCCGAGCTTACGGTGCGGCTTGTCCGTGGCAGAAATCCGCTGCGGGTCATTGTTGATTCCGAACTTGGTGTGTCACCTCAAGCAAAAGTTTTTCAAAATCTGACCTCTGCACCGGCACTCATCGCCACGGTTCAAAAACAGCCGCCTGTGTCTTTTGTGCAATCGCTCCCTCTTGGTGTCGAAATCATCACCACCAGGAAGGATAAAAATGGAAATGTCGCTCTGAAGTATTTGTTTAAAGCGCTTGCCCGAAGAAACATTTCTTCCGTGCTGGTTGAAGGCGGATCTCAAATCATCACCTCCGTAATCAGAGAAAACCTGGCAAACCGGATGGTCACCGTTATCGCGCCGAAAATCATCGGAAGCGGTATCGAAGCCGTGGGCGATTTACATATCAGAAATCTGAAGCACGCCAAAAAATTATCTTTTCAGAAAGTTGTAACGTATGGAAATGACGTGATCATTGACAGCCGTTTCATTTAGCGGCCGTCTGCTTTCATTTTTCACAAGTGATGATCCGTCCTATTGAATCCGTTCCGGGGTGTATTGTAGAACCGGCCCGAAAATAGTTGAGAAACAAAAAACCGGTCTGTGGTATACTTTAAGGAAAATATGTCTAAAACACTGGAGATCAATACCCCATGAAAAAATGTCCGTTTTGTGATGAGTGGAATATGGACGAGGTCATTCAATGCCGTCATTGTCATGAATGGCTGGACATGGAACCGACACCCAGGAGGAAAAAGAAACCTGTCACGCCCGGCTCAACTGCTCCCGGGAAGGATTCCGGCGGATTACCGGCAAAATTCATTCAAATCCTCCGGGACCATAAAATAGCCTTGGTTGTCATGGCTGTTTTACTGTTGTTTTTTCTTATACAGAGACCTGATAAAAAGATGATTGGCGAAGAAAAAGTAAACCGCGAATCCCCTGGCCCCGGTGTGACTGAATCTGTTCAGCCCGCGTTGCCACCTGCCGCTATGCCGGAATCGGTCAAAAGTTCCAACCAGGCAAATGAGTCGTTCAACAAGGCATTGGCTCTCTGCCCGGGCGGAAAGTGTACCGATGCGCGTCAGGCCATCCAATATTTAGACGAGGCGATTCAGATTAAACCGGATCTTGCAAGGGCCTATAACAACAGGGGGAATGCTTATAGTGACCTCGGCCAGTATCAACGGGCCATCGAAGATTATAACGAGGCCATTCGTTTAAAGCCGGACTCTCCCGATGCCTATTCGAACAGAGGGCTTAACTATGAAAAACTGGGCCGGCATGATTTCGCCATGGAGGACTATAATAAAGCCCTTCAACTCCGGCCGGACTTTGGCAATGCCCTGCTGAACCGGGGAAACGGTTATCTCCTGGAGAATAAAAAAGAACAGGGATGTAATGATTTGAAAAAAGCGTGCGACCTGGGAGTTTGTTCAGGCCTGCAGGAAGCGAAAAAAAGAGGGCAATGCCCGCAACAGAACCCTTGACGGAATCAAGAAGGTATCAATTATTTGAGGAGGGTCTTAAACAGGAACCCGACAACCAGCGCAACAAGAATCAGGACCAGGATAATGGTATCCCTGTTCTTTTTCCACACCTCTGTCAGATTATTTTGAGGCAGTTGCGGTAACTGGTCGGCATCAGCGCCACAAAAAAAACATTTGGTCGTGCTGTCCTGAAGTTGTTTGCCGCAATTCAAACATTGTTTCATAACCGTTCCCTTTAAATGAGATGTTTGGATTATAACAGAAAATCTTTAAAATGAGAAACAAAAAATTGATAAGATTTTCAGTGTAGATTTCATACCGATATCGTGATAAACTTCACTCATAATGTGAAGATTCAGGAGTTTCTCAACCCTTAATCGCGTAACCCCATGCTGATACCGGAGCTACCGCCTGCCCTGAAAGAAGCGCGTGTTTTTTACCTGGAGGAGAAAAAATGAAAAAGATAATTTTTATAGGGTCCATCTTGTTTGTTTTAGCCGGCCATGCTTCCGCAGCTACATTATATACGTGTACCGACCTTCATGGTCATCCGGTCATCACAACCAATCCACAAGACGGAATGACAGACTGTGTGCCAAAAGATTTTTCCGGTGATGTGACGTCTCCAGGAAAAGAAGATTTTCAAACTCAAGGTTTCCAAAGCAATGCGGTTCCTGAAACGAGCAGGACTCCGGAAACGCTGATCAATCAGCCAATGGCGTCCGGGAATACACAAAGAAATGAGACGGCTAAACGCGATCAGGAAAGCCCGGCAGGAAGTTGCCGCGGCGGCAATTGCCTTGCTCCTCCTTCGACACAACCGGGTTCGGAATCCTATGCGACACCCTCCCCTGCGCCGGTTGACAGGTCTTCTTCATCGGTTGCGGGAACGACAAATAAAAAGAGCCGAAGGGGATATCGTCCGCCGCCCAGTGACACCCATAATCAATATCCAACGCCGTCATCCTCCACTGCTAATTGAAATATCCATTTGTTAAAATACTTGACATTCTGATCATTATGAGCAAAATAGCGTGCCTTGAACAAGAGATTAATCTTGTTAAAATAATTCATTCATGTGATTTTTCAGGTGATTCGTTTTGAAAGGGTATATTAAGATCCACAAAGAACTATGCAAGGAGTGCCTCCTCTGCATTCATTTTTGTCCCAAAGGTCATATCACCAAGTCGAAAGAATATAACGCGCAGGGATACCGGCCGGTGTGTGTTGATGATGCAAAAGAGTGCAACGGTTGTGCCATCTGTGCCACCATGTGTCCCGAAGTAGCGATTGAGGTCTACCGTGAATAAGGTATTGATGTCCGGAAATAACATTATCGGGGAAGCTGCAATTCGGGCGGGATGCCGTTTTTATGCCGGTTATCCGATCACGCCGCAGAACGAATTGACTGAATATATGGCGGAACATATTCGCCAGGCGGAAGGAGGCATTTTCATCCAGTCGGAGAGTGAAATTGCCGCCATCAATATGATCGCCGGAGCCAGTGCTGCCGGTTTAAGGGTGATGACGTCTTCGTCAAGTCCCGGGATATCCCTGAAACAGGAGGGGATTTCTTCAATGGCGGCCTGTGAGCTGCCCGGGGTTATTGTCAATATCGTCAGAGGCGGTCCCGGATTGGGGAACATCCGGCCTTCTCAAGGCGACTATTTTCAGGCCACGCGCGGCGGGGGGCATGGTGACTACAGGACGATGGTTTTTGGTCCGGCAACCTGTCAGGAATTGGCGGATTTAACGATGGATGCTTTTGATTACGCCGATAAGTACCGCACTCCGGTGATGATTCTTGCCGATGGAATGATGGGGCAGATGATGGAACCCGTGATTTTCAAAAAACCCAAACCCCGTCAGTACAATGAGAAATTCGTGCTCAGAGGAGCCGGCACCGGAAAAAGCAAATTCATTCACGGGTTGATCCTGGATCCGATCGACATGGAGGCTCACAACTGGAAGTTGTTCCGCAAATATGATGTGATCAAAAGAAAAGAGTTCCGCTTTGAAGAATATCTCACTGATGACGCGGAATTTGTGATTGTCGCTTACGGAACGGCCGCACGGATTGCCAAAGGTGCGATCAAGCGTCTGCGTGAAAATAATATTAAAGCGGGACTGTTCCGCCCGATCACGCTTTGGCCGTTTCCGGAATTGCAACTCCGTGCCGTTTCGGAAAAAATTAAAAAATTTATCGTTTTTGAAATGAGCACCGGTCAGATGCTGGAAGATGTTCGTCTTGCGCTTCAGGGATACGCTGAAATTCAATTCCATGGACGCCCGGGAGGCGCTGTGCCGACACCCGCGGAACTGGCCAATGTCATGGTTAAAATGTGTGATAAAAATGATTAGGAATGAATCAGAACAAGGATCGTAACCATATGTCAAAAATTATATATCAACGTCCTGAAAGTCTGAAGCAACGTATCTACCATTATTGCCCGGGATGCGGTCACAGCATCGTGCACCGCGTTGCCTGTGAGGTGATTGATGAAATGGGTATTCGCGGCATTACCATAGGTGTTCCGCCGGCCGGTTGCGCCGTGCTGGCCTATCATTATTTTGATGTGGATATGATTGAGGCGCCCCATGGCCGTGGACCCGCCATGGCATCCGGAATTAAGCGATCCCTGCCTGACCGTATTGTCTTTTCCTACCAGGGAGATGGCGATCTGGCCGCTATCGGCCTTGCCGAAAGTTTTCATGCCGCGAACCGCGGAGAGAATATTACCATCATTTTCATCAATAATGCCGTGTACGGGATGACCGGGGGACAAATGGCCCCGACCACCATGCTGAACCAGAAAACCACCACAAGTCCCGCGGGACGCAAACAGATTCTCGACGGCTATCCGGTCAAGGTTTGTGAGATTTTCTCTCAAATCGGCGGCGCAACCTATATCGAAAGATGCGCGGTAAGTTCACCGGCGGGTGTTAAAAAAACAAAAAAGGCCATCCGCAAAGCGTTTGAATGTCAACAAAACAAATTGGGGTTTTCCATGGTAGAGATTCTTTCCATGTGCCCGACCAACTGGAAAATGTCATCGGTTGATTCCTGCAAGTGGATTGATGACGTCCTCGGAAAAGAGTTTCCTCTGGGCGTTTTCAAGGATGAAACCACCGAACGGAAAAATGAAGAGGAGGCGCATTCATGACCACGAAAGCGTTCTTTTCCGGGTTCGGCGGTCAGGGCGTACTGATGATGGGAATCAGTCTGGCCAACAGCGCGATGAACAAAGGTTATCATGTGATCTATCTTCCGGCGTACGGCGCGGAAATGCGGGGGGGTACAGCCAATTGCACGGTGGCCATCGGCGAGGAGGAAATTGCGTCTCCCGTCGCGTCCGAGCCGGATTACCTGATTGTGATGAATACCCCTTCCCTCTTCACCTTTCAAAATAAAGTGACTTCGGGCGGGATTATTTTTATCAATTCCTCCATTATTTCAGAGCGTCCCATCCGCAAAGATGTCAGGTGCGTTTGCGTGCCCTGTGCGGATATTGCACATGAACTCGGGAACAGCCGTGTGGCCAATATCATCATGATGGGCGCCTTTATAAAAGTATCAAAAGTCGTTACTCCGGAAGTTTACCTGACCAGTCTGGAAACGATTATGGGCAGCAGAAAAAAAGCCCTTGCGGAAATAAACCGCAAAGCCTTTGCTGCCGGCTTCGATTACGTTAAAGAATCATAAAGGATTCGCTTATGTCGGTGAAACAAATATCTGTTCTGTTGGATAATGTGCCGGGTTCATTTGCCAGGCTTACGCACATTCTGGATGCCGAAGATGTCAGCACCATCGCTGTCTCCGCGGCCAGTATCGAACACGACAGCCGTGTCCGCATGGTCGTAAACGATCCCGAAAGGGCCGCTACGCTTTTGGAAAGCTTTAACTTCAATTTTGAAGTCACTCCGGTGCTGGCGGCGGAAATTCCACTGCACCCGGGAGGCATTAATGCCGTCTTAAAGCCTCTGGCAAAATCGGATGTGAACATTCTGTATCTTTACACCACGGTTAACCGTATCGGAAAAGAAACCATCGTGATCCTGGGCGTCGATAAACTGGAAGAAGCCAAAGAGATCCTGGAAGAAAACTGGATTCATTTAATCAACGACGAAATTTATTCAATCCCTTAAACCACGTTATTTCTATCAAGATGCCTGTGTCCGCTGACAAAGAGAAAAATCTCTCTGCCCGAATGCTTGAGCTCGGCGTAGCTGAAAGTGAGCTGGAGGAGTCTTTCATTCGGTCATCCGGACCCGGTGGGCAAAAGGTGAACAAAAGCTCCTCCTGTGTTTTTCTCGTTCACCTTCCCACGGGGCTTTCCGTAAAGTGTCAAAAGGAGCGGTCGCAGGCACTGAATCGTTTTCTGGCCAGAAGAATGCTGCTGGACAAGATCGAAAAGCATCAGAAAGGATTCATCGCGGCAGAAAAAGACAGGGCGGAAAAGATGCGACGCCAAAAACGAAAACGCAGTAAAAGAGCAAAAGAAAAAATGCTGACGGATAAACATAAGCAATCAGAAAAGAAAAACCTGCGTGGAAAAGTTGATATCGAAGAATAGATGGTGCCAATAAAAAGGGAGAGAAAGTCGATGTACGCTCCCCCTCCCTGTAATGATAACTATAAAATATTTTTATCCGAGATACTTCAAAAGCGGATTGGCATATAGCAAGATCAAGGCGACAACCAGCGCATAAATCGCCAGAGATTCAATCATGGCCAGACCAACCATCATGGTTAAAAGAATTTTACCCTGGGCTTCAGGATTTCTTCCCACAGCATTTGTTGCACCATTCAAACCGGCACCCATACCATTTCCAGTTCCTATCGTGCCGAAAGCAATGGCAAGACCTGCCGCGAGCAAAGAGCAGCCGATAATAATGGCTTTGGTATAATCCACTGCTCCTGAAGATGCAGCGGCTGCTTCCGTGGCTGCAAAAACAAACGGGGCACTGACGATGACCATCAACACTGACAGTAACGAACATATTAAACCTTTTTTCATTTAATTTCTCCTTTTAATGATTATTTTGTTTTTTTCAAAACCCTTCCTTGTGAAAATTTTCACCTCCTTTCTTGTGCAACAACTTTTCAGGATTTTGATAGTCTTTCTTGTAGCGATGCATCAGAATATTGTCAAGAAAAATTTCAGTCCATCATTATGATAACTTGATTTTATTTTTGATACAGTATAACAATGATCGGCAAATGAACACCTTGAAGTCAGAATACAGAAAAATTGCCCGTCTGATCCAGAAAGACATCCCTGTGCAGAAATTTCCTTTTAAAAAAATAGGCAAAATGTGCGAAACATCGGGGAATGATGCGCTTGAAATAACAAAACAACTGATCCAAGAAAGACTCATCCGTAAATTTGGAGCCATTCTTCGCCATCAGAAAGCGGGGTATATAAACAATGCTCTGGCGATATGGGCTGTTCCCGAAGAACAAATAGAAAAAGTGGGAGGAATTTTTGCTTCTTTTCCTTTTATTTCTCACTGTTATCAAAGAGAACCTGCATTTATGGACAGATTTAATCTTTTTACCATGCTCCATGCCGGTGACAGAAGTATTTCTTCATTAATTAAAGAATTGGTCACGGCGGCGGAGATGAAAGATTATCTGATATTAAAGAGTGTCAGGGAATTTAAAAAATCATCCCCGGAGTATTTCTGATGAGTAAAAGCAGTTCAGGTTGTTTTTCAAAAGCCTATGAGGTGATTTCCGGAGGCGTTAATTCTCCGGTACGCGCATGGAAATCGGTGGGAGGAAATCCTGTTTTTGTAAGTCACGCAAAAGGCAGTAAGCTCTATGATGTCACGGGACGCGAGTATATTGATTATGTCCTCTCCTGGGGACCGATGATCCTGGGTCACGCCCACCCGAAAGTGATTCAGGCCATCAGGACCGCTGCGGGCAAAGGAACCAGCTTCGGTGCACCGACTGAAATAGAAACAAAAATGGCCCAAATCATTTCTGAAGCGATTCCATCCATTGATCTGCTCCGGTTTACATCATCGGGAACGGAAGCGACAATGACCGCTATTCGTCTGGCACGCGGTTTTACCGGTCGGAAATTCATCGCCAAATTTGAGGGATGCTATCACGGGCACAGTGACTCGCTATTGGTGAAAGCGGGCTCAGGACTGGCCACCTTAGGCATCCCTGAGTCAGCAGGAGTTCCCGGGGAGCTTGCCCGATTTACCATCAACTTACCATACAATAATGTTGATGTTCTTGAAAGTGTGATAAAAAAATATGGAACCCAATTGGCAGCGGTTATTGTTGAGCCGGTGGCCGGCAACATGGGAGTGGTGCTTCCACGTGACGGGTTTTTGAGTAAAGTTCGTCAACTCACCAATCAATACGGTATTGTGTTGATTTTTGATGAAGTGATTACAGGATTTCGCTTCACTTTCGGAGGCTATCAGAATTTAATCGGCATCAATCCTGATCTGACCTGTTTGGGTAAAATCATCGGCGGAGGCATGCCGGTAGGTGCCGTGGGCGGCAAAAAACAAATCATGAAAAAGCTGGCACCGGGCGGAAACGTTTATCAGGCCGGGACGCTTTCCGGGAATCCCCTGGCGATGAGCGCGGGCCTTGCAACGCTGAAACTGCTTAAGGCAAATCCAAAGTCATTTATCACTCTGGATGAAAAGACCAGCCGTCTGTGTCTGGAGATGAATAAGACGTTTTTAAAAAAAGGGCTGGAGGTTTGCATCAATCGCGCGGGCTCCATGTTCACGATATTTTTCCAAAGAGGCCCTGTTTCCGATTTGAAATCAGCCAAGCAATCAGACACAAAGATATTCGCGCGGTTCTTTCATGCCATGATGAAACAAAAAGTGTGGCTGGCACCTTCACAGTATGAATCGGCTTTTTTATCCTTCGCGCATAACAACCGGGATATTGAAAAAACGGTTGAAGCCTGTACGAAATCATTAAAAAATATCTAAGCGGTTCATTGACAAGCACGAATCAATTCTGTATTACGAACACAACAATAATTGGTTCTATCAGGAGAAAATATGAAGAAAGCTTTTCTGACCGGAATTACCGGCCAAGACGGATCTTATTTGGCCGAGTTTTTGCTGAAAAAGGGATACGAAGTTCATGGATTGATCCGACGCTCAAGCACCTTCAATACTGAACGGATTGATCACCTCTATCATGATTTTCACGATCCCGCAGCAAAATTATTCCTTCACTACGGAGATTTGAGCGTTTCTGCGCAATTAATGGACCTGTTGAGCGCCATTGAACCTGATGAAGTATACAATCTTGGCGCGCAAAGCCATGTGCGGGTGAGCTTTGATATGCCGGAATATACAGGAGATGTCACGGCCATTGGAACCCTGAGGATTCTGGAAGCGATTCGTAAAACGGGCATTAAAACAAAATTTTACCAGGCGTCATCGAGTGAAATGTTCGGGGCCGCGCAGCCGCCGCAGCATGAAAAGACTGTTTTTCAGCCCCGCAGTCCGTACGCGGCTGCCAAGGTTTATGCCTATTACATCGCGCAGAATTATCGGGATGCCTACGGCATTTTTGCAGCCAACGGGATTCTTTTCAATCATGAGTCTCCCCGCCGGGGTGAAACCTTCGTGACCAGAAAAATCACCCGCGCGGCAACCCAGATCAAACTGGGCCTGAAGGACAAGTTGTTTCTGGGTAATCTCGAGGCCAAACGGGACTGGGGATTTGCCGGTGATTATGTGGAAGCAATGTGGCTGATGCTGCAGCAGGATAAACCAGATGATTTTGTAATCGCGACCGGTGAAACGCATTCGGTAAGAGAATTCGTTGAAAAAGTTTTCAGCAAACTGGATCTTGATTATGAAAAATATGTGGAAATCGATCAGCGTTATTTTCGTCCAACGGAGGTGGATGCTCTTCTGGGTGATTCAACAAAAGCCCGGAATATTCTGGGATGGCAACCCAAAGTGTCTTTTGAAAAGCTCATCGAGATGATGATTGATGCGGATATGGAACTGGCGAAGAAGGAAAAAACGCTTCTGGAAGCCGGTTTCACTTTGAATCACAACACGAAATAGAAAAGGATTTGATTGTGTTGCAGAATAAACGGATAACCATTACAGGCGCCAAGGGCTTCCTGGGCAACCATCTGATGAAAAAATTTGAAGAGGCGGGTTGTCGCCGGCTCAGGACAGCTGACCTTCCCGAGTATAATCTGACAGATATCAACGACATCCGGGAAATGTACGACGAAACGCAACCTGAAGTTGTCATTCATCTGGCGGCGAAAGTCGGCGGTATCGGTTTTAATCAGGATAAGCCGGCTGAACTTTTTTATGATAATTTGATCATGGGAGCTCAACTGCTGCATGAAGCCTATCTTCGGGACGTCGAAAAATTTGTTGCTCTGGGGACGGTCTGTGCCTATCCCAAATTCACCCCCGTTCCTTTTAAAGAAGAGGACATCTGGAACGGCTACCCGGAGGAAACCAACGCTCCTTATGGGCTGGCCAAAAAAATGATGCTGGTGCAGTCACAGGCTTACCGTCAACAATACGGCTTCAACTCGATTTTTTTACTTCCGGTGAATCTCTACGGCCCCGGTGATAATTTTGACCCCCGATCTTCCCACGTTATTCCCGCCCTCATTAAAAAATGTTTTGACGCGCTGGATAATCAATCTGACCACCTGGAGGTCTGGGGAACAGGATCGGCTACCCGGGAATTTTTTTACGTCGAAGATGCTGCCGAAGCGATTTATTTGGCAACCTTATCTTACAATAAAAGTGAGCCTGTCAATCTGGGGGCCAGCTTCGAAATATCCATTAAAGAGATTGTAGAAATGATCGCAGATTTCGTCGGCTTTCCCGGCCGGATTGTCTGGGATAAGTCCAAACCGGATGGGCAGCCCAAGCGCATGCTGGACACGTCCAAAGCATTGAAAGAATTCGGATTTATCGCTAAAACAGATATTCATACCGGATTGGCAAAAACGGTTGAATGGTACAGAGAAAATCGTCATTTACTTAAAAAATGAACGTCGGTCATATTTTTATTGACTTGCAGTCGCATACATGTTAAGGAGCTGCCCAGCGAATGGATAAGGAAACGCGAAAATATGCCATTCAAATGGCTCATGCCAGCAGCATCGGCATAGCGATGATTTTGGCCATTTTCGGGTGCCTTTTGTTGGGAGTGTATTTAGACAACAGATTTGACTCCGGCCACGTTTTTAAGATTATTTTTCTGATGATTGGAATCGCTGCCGGATTTCGTAATCTTTATGTCTTAATCAAGAAAAACTTCACTGATGAAGATCAGGTGATCAAGAGATTAAAAAGTGAACCTCATCGTCAAAGACCCGCTGCAAAGAAAAATTGAATCTTCCAACTGGATTATTCTCGGCGTTATTTTAATCCCCGCATTAATTTTTGCTCCATTGAAATTTTCTTTAGGCATTCTTATGGGTGGATTCATCAGTATTCTCAACTTCTATTGGATGGAGAAAGGGCTTCGCGGTCTTTTTCAGAAAACGGGAGGCAATGTAAAAGGTCCCGTTCTGGCAAAATATTACATACGATTGGCTGTGACGGCTGTCGTTTTATATTTTCTCATTGCCTATGAAACAGTCAATGTTATCGGATTGCTCATCGGACTATCTATTGTTGTGATCAATGTGGTCATCACATTGATTTTTTTCTTAACAAAAAAAAACTTAACTGAGGAGGTTATTTAGAAGCACATGGAACCCCTGATTTTTTTTCATACAAGCTGGCTGAAAGATTATGGCATTGACATGACGATCGTTTTTAATACGTTGTTCATTTTTCTTTTGCTGTCGGCGATTTCATTTATCGCCACCCGACGACTGCAGATTTATCCGGGGAAAACACAAAATATCATGGAAGTGGTTCTGGGTGGTTTCGATTCTCTGCTCAATGAAATCATGGGACAGCATGGAAGAAATTTTTTTCCTTTGATTGCCACTCTCGGGCTTTTTATTATGGTATCGAATCTTATCGGTATCGTGCCAGGATTCGAATCACCGACCGCGAACATCAATACGAATGCCGCCATGGCAATCGTTGTTTTTTTATCAACGCATGTCGTGGGTGTCAAGGAACACGGGCTGAAATATTTCAAACAGTTTATGGGGCCTGTCTGGTGGTTAACCCCCCTGATGCTGCCCATTGAAATTATCAGCCATTTATCCCGTCCTCTTTCGTTGACCTTCCGGTTATTTGGAAATATTAAAGGTGAAGATATCGTCCTTCTGGTTGTGCTGATGCTGGTTCCCTACTTTGTTCCACTACCCGTTTTCATACTGATGATTTTTACAGCACTGGTTCAGACGCTTGTTTTCATGCTTCTGTCCATGATGTATATTGCGGGAGCCATGGAGGAAGGCCACTAAGCCAATTTCTTTCAATCTGATATAATGACGACGGGAAATCGTGTGGCTGCATCCTATGGTTTCTCGTCGTTATTGTTTTGAGGATATTCATTTTTCTGAATACTCGTTCAGCTGTCTGAAACCTGACGATTTCATTCGTCGTAATATTTAATTTAATAGATATCATTGTTTGTTTGACCCTATTATTAAATGATCATGGTTGCTTTAGGAATTCATATTGGTTCATCGAGTGTTAAGACGGTATTGCTGGGTGAAAAAGGTATTTTATGGAACATCGTGGAACCTCATGAAGGTGATTTCGTCAAGACATTGAACCACATTTTATCTGATCGAAATATACCGGCCGGCACAATTGCCTTGGCCACCGGCACGGAAGGCAGACATTTATTAAATATTCAAAACGTCATTGAGCCGCTTTGTCTGGAAGAAGCCATGAAGCATCTTGTTGATGACGTTGATGCGCTGGTTTCTCTGGGAGGAGAAAATATTGTTGTTTATACGGTTGACGAAAACAGGAAAATCACAACAAGCTTTTCAGGCAATAAATGCGCGTCAGGTACCGGAGAATTCTTCAAACAGCAGCTGGCCAGGATGAACATGGAACTGAACGACATCGATACCGTCTCCGACCAAAGCCGTATTTTAAAGCTGTCATCCCGTTGTTCGGTCTTCATGAAAAGTGACTGCACCCATCGCCTAAATAAAAATGAGGCGGATAAGGGCGACATTGTGCTGTCATTGAGTGATGTCATGGCGAACAAAGTGATTGACTTCATCAAAAAGGCCAAGTTGACGAACAAAAAAATTCTTCTTGTTGGGGGGATGACTGAAAACAAGCATCTTGTTCGTTTTATCCTGAGCCGTATGCCGGATAATGAATTTATTATCCCCGAACAGGCTGCCTTTTTCGAAGCTTACGGAGCAGCGCTACTGGCCAGAAATTCAGGTACCGCACTCCCCTCTCCCGATAAACTATTCAAGCCCGGTATGGTCCAGTTTAAGAGATTCAAATCTCTGAAAACAGCGGCTGGAAAAGTAACCTGCCTTCAATCGAAAAAGTCAAAAGTAATTTCCGGAAAAGAATATGTCCTGGGTGTTGATGGTGGTTCTACAACAACGAAGGCCTGCTTAATTGACGCGGAAACAAATGATATCACCGCTTCATTCTATGGGCGTACCCATGGCGACCCGGTTAGAGCCTTGAAAAATTGTCTCGCGGAAATGCAAAAACAAATCCAGGAAGACACGGGTGGTGGCCAAATCCATATCACTCTGGCGGCTACCACCGGATCATCCAGAGAACTACTGGGTGTTTTTCTGGAAACACCGGCTGTTTATAATGAAATTATCGCACATGCCGTCGGTACGACCTTTTATAACGAAAACATCGACACTCTGTTTGAAATCGGCGGTCAGGATGCCAAGTATGTCTTTTTGAAAAATAAAGTTCCCATTGACTACGCCATGAATGAAGCCTGCTCCGCCGGTACAGGATCTTTCCTGGAGGAGTCCGCCCAGGGTGATTTAAACATCCAGAATGTTTGGGAAATCGGAGACATCGCTCTTCAAGCCGAAGAGCCTTTAAAGTTCGGAGAACACTGCTCAGCTTTTATCAATTCTGATGTGCGTAAGGCGATCCAGCAGGGAGCCCTCCGTGAAGATATTACCGCAGGGATTGTAACCTCAATTGTTTCCAATTATCTGAACCGTGTCGTTGGCAATAGAACCATAGGGGACAATATCGTTTTACAGGGCGGCGTGGCTAAAAATAAAGCTGTGCCACTGGCTTTTGCGATGCTTCTCGATAAGAATATTCTCGTCCCCCCCCATCCAGAGCTGATGGGTTGCTTTGGCGTGGGACTTCTGGCCAAACAGAAAGTAACAGAAGGTTTATTGACGAAATCTCAATATGATATAGCAAAAATATTGAAAACAGATATCACGTACGAAAAGGATTTCCAGTGTAAATCGTGTGATAATTTATGCCCCATCCGTATTTTGGTTGTCAATCAACACAAATATATGTTCGGCGGCCGTTGCAATAAATATACGAATATCCGGAAGAAAAAAATCATTCATGAAGCCGATGTTGTTGATTACATTGAAAAACGTAACGATATTCTTCTGAAAAAATGTGCTCCTGACCCCGCTTCACTTATTAAGAAGAAAGATATTGCCGTCGGGATACCGCGTTGTTTTTCATTCTATACCCTCTGGCCCCTGTATGCCTGGTTTTTCCACTCTTTAGGTGTTCAAACCATTGTCTCTGAAGAAATTGTGCACGAAGGGACCGCGCGTGTGGAAAGTAATTATTGTTTCCCGGCGGAAATTGCCCACGGCGCTGTACAGGATATTTTTAACCGTCACTGCGATTATATTTTTCTGCCACATTTCCGTGATATGGAAAGCTATGAAAATAACGCGCCGGCCAGTTTCTGCCCGATTACGCAAAGCCTGCCCTATTACATTAAAAAAGCCTTTCCTGAAATCCCTGAAGAAAATATTTTATCACCGGTAGTCAGTTTTATGTATGGGACCGAAAAGGCCGCCGAACCTTTTATTGCAATGGGCCTGCGGCTGGGCTTTAGTGAAGCTGAAGCAAAAGAAGCCTTCGATGTGGCCTACAAAAAACAGGTGGAGTGTTTCGATCAATTCTCCAACTTGGGCAGGCGGGCCCTTGCGGAAGCCCGCCTGTTAAAGCGACCGGTGATTGCGATTCTGGGAAGGCCGTATAATTCTTTTACAACAGATGCGAACATGGGTATCCCCCGGAAATATACATCCAGGGGCTATGCTGTCATCCCGTACGATATTCTCCCTTTCGAAGACCAGCCTATTTATCCCAATATGTACTGGTACTACGGTCAGCAGAATATGAAAGCTGCGTCTCTTCTCAAGAATGAAGACAATATTTTCATCACGTACATCACCAATTTTTCCTGTGCGCCGGATTCGTTTATGTTGCATTACTTAAAATGGATCATGGGTGTCAAACCGTTTCTGATTCTGGAAATGGATTCGCATACCGCAGATGCCGGTATCGATACGCGCATTGAGGCATTTTTAGACATCATTGAAGGCTACCGTTCCAAACTTCATGAGCTGAAAGAAGACCGCTATGATAATCATCTTCGCTTCGTGAACGATCCGGATCAAGAGATTCATATCCGAAATGACAGGACGGGAGAAAAAATACCGATTAAGAACAACCCCCGCGTGAAGGTCCTTTTATCTAATATGGGAAGGCTTTCCACGGAGTTGGTAGGCGCGGCGCTGCGCGGCTTTGGCATTAACGCCGAAGCCATGCCTGTGCCGGACATCTATGCCCTTCAACTGGCGCGTAACCACGCCTCGGGCAAGGAATGCCTGCCTTCTCATCTTGTTTTGGGAAGCCTCCTGAAATATTTATCATCGGAAAAATATCGCAAAGAAGAAATATACCTTTTGTTCGTCCCCTCGACAACGGGTCCTTGTCGAACCGGTCAGTATTTTGTTTTTTTTGAAAATCTTTTCAGAGATTTGCACCTGGAAAATGTTGTTGTCTTTACATTGGATGCAGACAATTCCTATAATGAGTTAGGTGAGGATTTTTCCCAATATGCCTGGTGGGCGGTGATCATCAGTGATTATATGAAAGACATAGAAACGTCACTCAGGACGTGCGCGGAAAATCCCTCCGGAGCCATGGAGGAGTATAATCAATTATGGCAAAAAATGATTCATGCCGCAGAACAGGGCGTGACCAAAATGCTGCCCTTCCTGAAGAAAATATCCGGAGAAATCAGCAGAATTCCTTTAAAGACAAAAATAGATAAATGCCCTAAGATATTGATTGTAGGTGAAATATATGTTCGACGTGATGATTTTGCCGTTGATGAACTTGTTCAACTCTTCAGCGACCACGGAATCATCAGTAAAGTATCGAATGTCTCTGAATGGATTTATTATTGTGATTTTGTCCGACACTACGAGCTGAAAAAGCGTTTAAGTATGATTCCCTTGCACAAAAAATTTTTTTCCCGTGAATTCAAGGATATGCTTCGGTGGAAAGTCGAAAATGCCTATAAAAAGAAAATTGAGAAAGATGTCCGCGACGCCTTGTCTGAAACCGGTTTGATTCCCGGCGCCCCCCATGATATGGCAGAAATCATGCGAAACACTGAAAAGTATTTCGTCCATAATGAGCTCTATTCTGAAATCAGCATTTCCAGCGGCGTTGCCGCCACAGCAATGATGAACGGTTATTCCGGTATTGTCAATATATCGCCTTTTGCCTGTCTGATTGGCCGCGTCATTGAAGGAGTTTTTACGCCGTGGGCAAGGGAAAGAAAATATCCTACGATTTCGATTGAAATTGATGGTAATCTTTTGCCGCCCAACGTAATCAATAAGCTGGAAATATTTATGCTCAATGTTTTGAGATTCAGACACAACCGGGATATCCACTGAACGGTGGAATCATGATGAGCGTCATGGACGCGACAGGAAAGAGTATATGACCGGAATTATTTTAGCCGGCGGGAAAAATACCCGGATGGGAGTGAATAAGGCCTTTCTCGAAATTGGCGGAATTCGCCTTATGGATAATATCCTGTCGGTCTATCGAAAAATATTTTCTGAAATGATTATTGTAACCAACGACCCTCTCTCCTATTCAGAATTCTCTGACGCAATCGTGGTTACAGACATTTACAAAGGAAAAGGATCACTGGGAGGTATCTATACCGGACTTTTTTATGCCGGACATGATTATGCTTTTGTTACTGCCTGTGATATGCCCGCTTTAAGTCCGGGTTTTATTCAGTTTATGATAGAAAAAATTCAGCATGCCGATATTATTGTCCCTAAAATGCCGGAAGGATTCCAGGCTCTACACGCGATCTATTCACGAAAGTGTCTTCCATTCATAAAACGGATGATTGAATCGGACAAATTGAAAATTGCCGGCCTTTTTAAGGAAATGCGCACACTGATGATCACAGAAGATCAAGTTAAACCATTTAACAGCGACGGCAGGCTTTTTTTAAACATCAACACGCCGGAGGATTTACAGCGATTCATTCAAACTGGTTTTTAAAACATCTCCCCTTCCCCGATCCGGCTTCCCCCTGTTTCATTCTTATCCATTTTATTAGAAAACATGAAAGAATTATGCTAATCATGGTTTACTTTACCGGAACATTGATTTCAAAGGACCGCATGAATGAAACAGAGCCTCTCATTTTTCATCGCTTTGATTTTATTTGTCTTTCTCATGATCCGGCCGGCAATTGCAGAAGAAACAACTATAGATGTCAAGGCCCGTACGTCGGATACCTTGACACTGTATCTGGAAAATGATTTTTTTGCAAAAACGGATCGTTATTATACCAGCGGCATAAAAATCTCCTGGATATCCCGTGATCTTTCCAAATACAGAGAGATAGAAGCGATCCCCAACCGGGTACATGAATATATCGAAAGAATTCCTTTGATCAATAATGCCGAACAGCAGAGATCCGTATCCTTATCGTTCGGTCAAAACATTTATACGCCGGAGGATAAAGATAATCAGGATTTGATTGAAGATGATCGTCCCTACGCGGGCATTACCTATCTTGGCCTTGGACTCCACAGCAGAAGCAGCCAACATATGGACACACTGGAGTTGGATGTCGGCATCATCGGTCCTCATTCCTATGCGGAAGAGATTCAAAAAGATATTCACCGATGGAACGGCTCAAGATATCCCCGGGGCTGGAAGCATCAGCTGAAGGATGAACCCATTTTGAATTTATTTTTTGAGCGTAAATGGAAAGTGGTACAATGGATCAGCGACAGCGGGCAGGGATTTGACTGGATACCCCATACCGGGGTAGCCCTCGGTAACGCCTACACCGGAGTCAATATGGGAGGGCAGGTACGCTTCGGTTGGAATATTCCGAATGACTTCGGAACCTACCTGATCAGGCCGGGCTCCGAAAGCAGTGCTCCTCTGAATGACAAAGACCCCCGGTTCCTGGGATTATTTCACAGCTTTGGTTTGCATTTTTTCTTTGCCGTAGACGGGAAAGCCGTGTTGAGAAATATCATGCTGGATGGCAACACGTTCCGTGACAGTCACAGCGTTGAAAAAGAGCCTTTTGTCGCTGATCTGATCGGGGGAGTGGGAATCATGATCTATCGTGTTAAAATCACATATAGTTATGTTTATCAAACAAAAGAATTCAAGAGGCAAAGGGATGAACAAAGCTTTGGCGCAATCGCTCTTTCTTTCACCTTCTGAACCAAGTGCTGTTTCTTCGGCGATGGCGGTTCTATGTTACCATCCCTACTGAATCTATTTTTTCGTCGATACGGGTTGTAACCATTTTTTCTTATCCCCGTCATAATACCACTTATCCGTAAAGCCGCGACGTTTTATATACACGGGATCATCCGCCCAGGAAAGAAGCAATTTGTACGCGTGATGAATTTTTCTGAAGGTTGCCGCGTGCCCCCCCAGGTCAGGATGATGGATTTTTACCTGACGCCGGTACGAGGACTTGATGATCTGATTCAATTCGCGGGAGTGAAGGTCACTCCGCTGGATTTTCAGGCAATTCAGGTGTTCCATCTTAATCGTCGGAATTTTAACTAACCTGGGGCGCTGCAGTCCATCGGTCAGGGCATGACGCGTCGCCAGCTTTAAAACATGCTGTGAGGCAATGTAATTTCTGTTTGTCCGTTTTGATTCCGCCCACCAGGCTTCACCCAGTTTATTGGTCATTCGATGAAAATCAGTTGCCGGATTGCTATCCTCGTCACGTTGACCCGTGAAACGGAATATTTCCTTACACCCGTAAGGAACAATATCAAGAATCACCTTCGAGTCGGAAAAATAAAAAGCGGCATAGCGGGTATTTAACGTTTCGAGCAAACCGCATTTCATGTTCAGCTTCTGCCGTAAATGCTGACGGCACTTTACGGAACAATAACGACGGTTATTGATGTTTTTCGTCGTACCGCAGGAGAGGCAGCAATGATTCTTTTTATCCGGTTCGTTTGTCTTGGCCAACATGGAAAAATGAATACAGTCCGTTGATGTCGATCATCGACAGACTGTATTTTGTCCGTTTTCTTAAATTGATTTCGCGGCCAGATAGCCTTTGGCCAGAGCTTTATTGACGTGCAGAACCCCCTTATTCATGTCTTTTAACGGATAGTCTGCCGTGATTTCAGGTAACGCGTCCGCCTCTGCCTGAGATTTCACAACGGACCCTGCCGGCACATAACGGCCGTCTGCCACCTTGACGCCCATCAAAATGACGCCGGGTTCGATGACACAATTCTTTCCGACAAATGATTTGAATATCAATACCTTCATACCGACAAACGTGTCATCCATCACCACAGCCGGCCCGTGAATTTGAACCTGATGGGCCAGGGAAACCCGGTTTCCTACATAAACGGCATATCCTCTCCCTTCAACGTGGACCAGGTTTTTTTCCACCGGTTTCCCGTCGATTTCCGTTTCCAGCGCGTGAATCACCACACCGTCCTGAATATTGGAATCATCCCCCACATGAAGCGGCTGTCCTTCATCGCCACGGACACAGGCTGTCGGAGCTACCATAATGTTCTTGCCTAAAATGACGTTTCCGATCACCGCTGCCAACGGATGCACGTATGTGCCGGACCCGATCACCGGTTCGGACACTTTAGAACTGAAATCTGTCTTCACGTTTTTCTCAATCATTTTTCCCTCCATTTTTATATTGGATTAATCAATTGTCAACTTGTTGTTTTGCTTTTCCATCTTCAACAGCTTCTGCCAGATCGCATGAACGTTCCTTTCTGTCTCTCCAAGCGTGCCCCTGTTGTCAATAACGATGTCCGCCAGTGCTTTTTTTTCATGGATCGGCATTTGGCTGTTTAATCTTTTCCGGGCCTCTTCCCTGGTGATATGATTGCGTTGGATCAAACGATGAATCTGTTCTTCCGTTTCAATCAGCACCAGAATCGTCAAATCAAAAAGATGTTGTTTTTTGCCTTCAAACAAAAGGGGAATATCAGAAAGGACAATGGCATGTTGATCTTTTTTGCATATTTTTCGCAGTCTTTTTCTCCATTCATCATAAACAAAAGGGTGCACAATCCGATTGAGCTGGGCTAGTTTTGCCTTATCGGTAAAAACGATATTACCCAGCAAAACGCGATCGATGGCGCCGGAATCAGAAAGGATGCCCTGACCAAAGGCATCTGCCACCTTTTGCCATGCCGGTTTGCCAGGTTCCTGAACGCTGTGAGCCAGCCTGTCGAAATCAATGAGGTAAGCTCCCTGTTGAACAAACATTCTGGCAACGGTTGATTTTCCGCAGGCGATACCTCCTGTCAATCCAACATTCAGCATAATTCATTTCTTGTTGAGCTCGTAGATGATCTGTAGCCCGTCAAGGGTAAGCATTTCTTCTACGGCATCAATGGTTCTTGTCTCCGGAGCGATGGCGTGCGCCAGTCCACCCGTGGCAATGACCATGGGATTGGTTTTAACTTCCGCTTTCATCCGGGCGACAATGCCATCCACCAATCCCGCGTATCCGAACATAATGCCGGCCTGAATGGCACTGACCGTGTCTTTGGTAATCACCGTTTTTGGTTTACTGAACTCCACCCGTGGCAGCTTTGATGCTCTTTTGAAAAGCGCTTCAACGGAAATCACAATGCCGGGCGCGATACAGCCCCCCATATATTCTCCTTTAGGAGAAACATAATCGAAAGTCGTTGCCGTACCGAAATCCACAATAATCGATTCTTTGCGATACTTGTTGTAAGCCGCAACGGCGTTGACGATACGATCGGCTCCCACTTCTCTAGGGTTGTCATAAAAGATCGGCATTCCTGTCTTAATCCCCGGGCCCACAATCATCGGTTTGACGTTAAAATACTTCATGCAAAGAGGTTCAAGAATATTAAGCATCGGTGGCACCACGCAGGAGATAATAATATCGGTTATCGCTTTTGTTCCCTTGAACTTGACGCTGCTGGATTGGTACAAATTAAAAATGAGCACACCGTATTCGTCAACGGTATGGTCTATTTCCGTCCGGATACGCCAGTCGTGCACAAAATTTTTTTCATCATAAAGCCCCAGCACCGTATTGGTATTCCCCACATCAATCACTAAAAGCATACACATCACCTCATTATTGTCGCATCCCCGGTCGAAACTTTCACTTCACGATTGTTTTTATCCAGCACAAGCAGGTGGCCGTCATTGTCCATCCCCGTTGCCGTTCCTTTGATTAACTCACCCTTAAAGATCACCTGGACTTTTTGTCCGATCATCGGCGCGAGTTCAAGCCATCTTTTCTTGACCGGTCCGAATCCCTTTTGCTGAAGCTTTTTATACCATTTTTCCAGATTTTCATAGAGGTGAATTATCAAATACTCGCGGGAAATATCCCGGCCGGTTTCCATGGCAAGAGATGTGGCGGAATCAATTATTTCTTCTGTAAATTCATAAGGTTTCATGTTTACATTCAAGCCGATTCCCAGCACGATAAAATCTATTTTCTTTTCTGATATTTTTGCCCGGGAAAGAATTCCGCATACTTTTTTATCCTTGATCAATATATCATTTGGCCACTTCAGCCTGACGTTGGCGGAACAATAGCTTGCCAACGTATCCGCGACGGCGACACCGGCCATGATCGGAATTCGAGAGGCGGCTTCCGGTGGCAGGGTGGGTCTCAAAATAATCGAAGTATAAATGTTTGCTCCGGCAGGAGAATGCCATGATCTTTGAAACCGCCCCCTTCCCCTGCTCTGACGTTCGGCAATAACGGCTGTTCCCTCGGCGGCACCGTCACGGCCAAGAGTGAAGGCTTCATCATTTGTTGATTCGATATCAGAAAAATAATGAAGCCGTCGGCCGAACAGTTGGTGTATGAGTTTCTCTTCCAGCGTTTTTAAATTCCAGTCCATCATCAAGATTGGTTTTTACAAAGAAGTCTGCGTCAGACGGGCTGGCGCTAACAAGACATGATTCTCAGAGAAATATCGGCCGCTGTGACCGAATGGGTCAGGGCTCCAACGGAAATATAATCAACTCCGATTGCGGCGATACCGGCAATATTTTGCAAATTGACGTTTCCAGATGCCTCCAGAAGAGCCCGTCCAGCCACCCAATCAACGGCTTTCTTCATCATCGGGGCAGTCATGTTATCCAGCATGATGATGTCCGCACCGCAGGCAAGGGCTTCTTTAACCTCTTTAATATTTTTTGTTTCAACTTCAATCGTCATGGGTCGGGAAAGATTGTTTTTCACAGCCTTGACGGCCGCGGCAATACCGCCGGCGGCTTCTATATGATTGTCTTTGATCAGCACGCCATCATACAGGCCCATGCGGTGGTTCGTCCCTCCGCCCAGCCGAACGGCCATTTTATCCAGGACACGCAAACCCGGACTTGTTTTGCGCGTATCCAGAATTTTCACACCCGTGCCGCGAACGGCTTTGACATATTTTGATGTCGCCGTGGCGATACCGCACATGCGTTGAAACAGATTCAGCGAAACTCTTTCCGCCTGCAAGACGGCTGACAGGCTGCCGGATATTTCGGCAATGACATTTCCCTTTTTTACCCGGCACCCATCTTGGGTTAATTGCTTAACCCGTATCATCCTATCAACCGTCTTGAACACTGCCTCAAAGACATCAATGCCGGCGATGATAAAGTCAGCTTTGGCAATCGCCAGGGCTTTTCCCTTCTTTGCATGGCTGACAGTCGACAATGTCGTAATATCGCCCGTGCCGATGTCTTCTTTCAGCGCGTTTTTAATGATTCTTTGAATCTCTTGAGAAACCATTCATGCCCTCTCTGATGATCAGTTAAAAACGGTTTTTAATTTTTTAAGCGCTCCTTCGAGCGTGGTGTATTTTTTCTGAAGGTCCTTCAATTTTTCTTCTTCTTTCTGAATAATATCCGGAGCTGCCTTGGCGCAAAAATCGCGGTTGGCCAGCTTTTTCGAAGACTGTTCAAGGTCTTTATTGATTTTACCCAGTTCTTTTTCCAATCGCGCCTTTTCCGCTGAAATATCGACGACGCCGGCCAGCGGAACATATATTTTTGTTGAACCGATAACCGCTGTCGCCACACCTTTCGGTTCAACCATATTGATGTCGATGGTCAGAGATTCAAGATGAGCAAGATTGATAATATAATTCCTGTCCCTCTCCATCATTGTTCTGGCCTGTTCATCAGCGGCAGATATCAATACATTGAGCTTCTGCGATGGCGTGATCCGCATTTCACCCCGGATATTGCGAATAGACGTAATGAGTTCCATGATCGTATCCATCTCTTTTTCCGCGGCCTCATTATTCCACTCCTCTTTGACGACAGGAAAATCGCTGACCATGATGGAATGTCCGTCATCCCCGTTTAGAACCTGCCAGAGTTCTTCCGTCAGAAAGGGCATAAAAGGGTGCAAAAGTTTCAGCATGGTCCGGAATACGTCATAAAGTGTTTTTTGCGCCTCCTCTCTTTGTTCAGGATGCTCTTTCCCGTAAAACACTGGCTTGCTCAATTCCAGATACCAGTCACATAATTCATGCCAGATGAAACGATAGACCGCAGCGGCTGCATCATTGAAACGGTATTCATCCAGGCTCAGATTGATTTCTTCAATCGCTTTATTCAGTCTGGCCTTGATCCACTGATCCGGCAGCGTATCTGCGGCTCTTATGGACGCCGACCCGTCGAAATCTTCCAGATGACTGAACGTCAGTTTGGACGCGTTCCAGATTTTATTGACAAAAAACTTATATCCCTCAATGCGTTCCGGTGAAAGGCGGACATCGCGCCCCTGGGCGGTGTAGGCAGCCAGTGTAAAACGAAATGCGTCAGTTCCGTATTGATCAATCATCAGAAGAGGATCAATGATGTTGCCTTTTGATTTGCTCATCTTCTCTCCTTTTTCGTCCCGTACCAGCGCGTGCAGATAAACATGTCTGAACGGCACATCCTTCATCACGTAGATTCCCATCATCATCATGCGGGCAACCCAGAAAAAGAGAATGTCAAAACCGGTGATAAGAAGCGACGTCGGATAAAAAGTTTTCAGTGCATCTGTTTGTTCCGGCCAGCCCAGTGTAGAAAATGGCCAGAGTGCGGAGCTGAACCAGGTATCCAGGACATCTTCGTCCTGTTTCAGCGAAGAACCGCCGCAATCGGGACACTGGTCGGGATCAACCGTGTCCACGATGACTTTCCCGCAGTGATCGCAGTACCAGACCGGAATCCGGTGACCCCACCACAACTGGCGGGAGATACACCAGTCGCGGATATTATTCATCCAGTCAAAGTAAGTCGCTTCCCACGTTTTGGGAATAATTTTTGTCTTGTCCTTGACCACAGCGGCAATGGCCTGTTTGGCCAGAGGTTTGATTTTGACAAACCACTGTTTGGAAACCATTGGTTCAATGTCCGACTTGCAGCGATAGCACTGTCCGACGTTGTGCGCGTAAGGCTCGGTGCCAACCAGATACCCCCCTCTTTCCAGATCGGCAACAATGTTTTTCCTGGCGTCATAACGATCCTGTCCACGGTAGGCTCCACCGTTTTCATTGACAAAACCCTTGCCGTCAATCACCGAGATGATTTCCAGATGATGACGTTGGGCCATGGCAAAGTCGTTGGGATCTGAGGCCGGGGTGATTTTGACAGCGCCAGAACCGAAATCCATGGTCACATAATCATCGGCAATGATCGGGATTTTCTTATTCATTAACGGTAATATAACTTCTCTGCCGATTACATTCTGGTATCGCTGATCACTGGGATGCACCGCAACGGCGGTATCGCCCAGCATGGTCTCCGGACGGGTTGTCGCCACAACGATTTCTCCGCTTCCATCAGCAAACGGATACCGGATATTCCAGAGATAACTTTGATCCTGCTTGTATTCGACTTCCAAGTCGGAAATCGCCGTATGACAGCGCGGGCACCAATTCACAATGTAGTCTCCCTGGTAAATCATACCCTCGTTATAGAGACGGACAAAAACCTCACGTACGGCCTGAGAGAGGCCTTCATCCATCGTGAACCGTTCTCTTTCCCAATCGCAGGAACAGCCCAGCCGTTTCAACTGATTAATAATAACGCCTCCGTACTGTTCACGCCATTCCCAAACGCGCGCAATAAATTTTTCACGCCCCAGTTCATGGCGTGATGTTCCTTCTTTAAACAATTGCTGTTCAACGACATTTTGTGTGGCAATACCCGCGTGATCCGTACCGGGCATCCACAGGGTATTGAACCCCTGCATCCTTTTGAAGCGGATCATAATGTCCTGTAACGTGTTATTCAGGGCATGGCCCATATGCAGCATTCCGGTAACATTGGGCGGTGGAATGACGATAGAGAAAGCAACCTTATCGCTTTTATCCTGCGCGTGAAAATAATTATTTTTTAACCAGTATTCGTACAACCTTTTTTCGGCATCGGCCGGTTCAAACGCCTTGCCTAACTCTCTTTTGGCCATTTGATGAGTACACTCCTAAAATTCAGTCTATAAACGTACAGGGCTTTTCAGCCCTGTATGAATAACCTTTATATTACAAATGCTTGTTCAGTTAATTTGTAACTTCTCCTTTAACTTGCGGATGATAATCATGGCCTCCAGTCCGGATAGCGGTTTTAAGGGGGCAAATTCTCCCGTTTTAAATTTTTTAGTTTCCATTATATCCAGTGAGGTCACGGACATGATGGCATTAAAATAGGGCATATCAACGGGTACATCCAAAAAGGATGGTTTTGCTTTTAAATATCGGGTGGCCAAATCTTTCTTGCCGGTGAGTTTAATAATGATGTCTTCCAGCATGACGGCATATTCACCGCGGGAAATGATTTCTCCAGGTCTGAAATTACCGTTCGGATCATTTTCTAGTCCGCGAATTCCTGATCTCAAAACGACTTCAATATCATGCTTTAGAGGATGGTCAAAAATATCGTTGGCCAGAAATGGAGAGGGCGCGGATAAAGTTGCACCGGTATATGTTTTTTCCACATCTTTCATCTGGGATGCGGAACTCTCTGTTTCTTTTGAAGACGGCTCCCGCCCTTTGGCGCTTGCTTGGCTTACAATGTCTTTTATTTTTAATTCTTCAACAAACAACGCGGCCACATCTGCCCTGGTAATCTTCTCAACATTGGCTATTTTTTTGCCGACTTGAGTTGTTGGTTTTGCCTGAATGTACAGATCGATGAACTTCAGTTGCGCTTCAGCTTCAAACAAATGATCCGTTTTCAGTTCAGTAACTTTTATAAACATTTGATTGGCGAAGTTAAATTCCAACGCTTCTTTGTAGGCCAGACCCATGTAGTAATAAACGGGCGCGTGTTTGATATCGATTAAGACAGACTCTCTAAATTGGTTTTTAGCCATTTCCAGCCAGTTCGGGTCCGCTTTACTCGCCGTGTAATAACGAATCTTGGATACATTCACAAAAAGCTTTTCATCATTCGTTTGCGCTCTTTTCGCACCTGCCTCCAGGTTATCTTCCGCATGGTCATATTTACCGGTAGCCATATAAATCAGGGCAAGCCCGGTATAGGCTCTGGAATAATTACTGTTCAACTGAATAGCCATTTTGAATTCCCGCTGGGCATCGGCATATTTTCCCAACCCCAGAAGTTTCAGGCCCGCATACGTATGGTGACCGGGCGTATCCAGCTGGCTGACCGCTTCTCTGGTAGCCGTTCCACAGGAAGCCAGAAATACTGCCAAAACGCTGATGATAAGCGGGGAAATAACTTTTTTGAGTCTGCCTGGTTTCATCATGATCTCTTCCAAAAACCGGTTGATATCATTATCTTTAGAAGCGGTTTAAGTCAAGCAATATTGCAAGCCGAAGGATATTCCCGACCCGACGACTTAACCCGGTGACGAGCGTCTTGCCGTCTTCATGCCATCTCCCGAAATTTTTCAACCTGCTGTCTTATTGTGTCACACTCATCCGGAGAAAACCAGTTGATGTCTTTGTCGGCATGAAACCAGGTCATCTGCCTGCGCGCATACTGCCAGGTGGCCCGTTTGATGGAATCCACGGCGTGCTGCCAGTCATATTTTTGATGGGTAAAGCCGATGATCTGTTTATACCCCAGCGATTGCAAAGACTTCAGGTTTTCGCTGTAGCCCATCTTCAGAACCTTCTTCACTTCATCCAGCAGACCGTCGGCAATCATTTTTTCCGTCCGGGATTCGATTTTCCGTTTCAGTGCGTCGCGCTCAAACCGGATGCCGATTTTATAGGTCCTGTACGGGCAGTCTTGAAAGGCATGCTGCCTTTGCTTAACCGTAATCGATTCGCCCGTCTGGTCCAAAACTTCCAGTGCCCTAATGATCCGCACCGAATCATTAGGATTGATCCGAGCGGCGGCGGCGGCATCCCTTGCCCGGAGTAAATCATAAAGATACGGTTTCCCTCGTGTGTCCCTCAGACTGCGATAATGATTGCGGATCATTTCATCCGCATCCGGTGTATCGATTATCCCTTTCAGCAGCGCCCGGATATAAAGCCCGGTTCCCCCAACAACAAACACAGGCCTCCCACGCCCGGCCAGGTCATGGATCAGCTCCCGTGCCTTCTGAACAAACAAAACGACGTTAAATTCCTCATCGGGATTGAGCACATCAATCAGGTGATGCCGGACACCTTTACGCTCTTCCATTGTCGGCTTGGCTGTACCGATATCCAGATAACGGTAAACCTGCATTGAATCGGCGCTGATGATTTCTCCGCCGAACTCCAGCGCCAGTTTCACCGCCAGTTCAGTTTTGCCCGTGGCGGTAGGCGAATTGATAATGACCAGGGGCAACTTTCTCATTTGATCTTTACTTCCTTTTGAACAGCCTTTCAATTTCGCTTAAGGAAAAGCGAATGGTGATGGGGCGCCCGTGCGGACAGGTTAGATGGTATGGCGTTGCTTCCAGATCGCGACAAAGCGCGCCAACCTCTTGCGGGGAAAGAATCCGGTTGGCTTTAATCGCCGCTTTACAGGCCAGTGACGCCAGAATTTTTTCCCGTTTTTCTGTTAAAGACGGTAATGGATTCTGATCGATGAGCTGATCGGCAATATCAAGAATCATCTCGCTGATTTTAACCTGAGAGAGGGTTGTTGGAACTGCTTTTACGGCAACAGCATCGCGGCCAAATATTTCGACTTCAAGACCAATCGTTTGCAAAAAATCAATATAATCTGCAAACAGAGCGATTTGCCCCGGCGTCAGGTTAACGATTTCCGGTATCAGCAGCGACTGGCTGATAACATGACCGCTCTGTGCTTTCTTCAGCATCTCCAGGATGATCCGTTCATGCGCCGCATGCTGATCCAGCAGGACAAGACCGTCTTCTCCTTCGAAAGTAAGATAGGTACCGGCATACTGTCCGATATACTTCATGCCGGTGAAAGAAATTGATTCGTTTGCAACACCTTGATCGTTTTGCACCGACGTGGAACTTTGATCCCCAGCAGAACGTCTCCATAAATCATCGCCGATGGCTTGTTGCAATTTCTGCCGGGAAAACATGCCGAAGGGTACGGACGGAGATTTTTCCCGAACTCCGGTTGAGGAGAAAGAACTGCTTTTTGACTCTTTAGGCGCAAGACGGTAAATGAAATTTCCTTTTGATGTTTCGGCTTCTGCGAGATTCTGAGCGATGGTTTTGGAGACAAGCTCGTAAACGCCGTGCGCGTTTCTGAACCGGACTTCCATCTTGGCCGGATGAACATTGACATCCACATCTTCCGGCATCACATCAAGAAACAACACCGCTGCGGGATAACGTCTCGGTTCAATCACCTGGCGATAAGACGACAAAACAGCGTGGGTTACGCTATTATCACGGATAAATCGTTTATTGACAAACAAATAAATATTCTTCGAATTGGACTTCGTATATTCCGGGCGCGAAATAAAGCCGGCCAGACTCATATTTTCTTTCTGTCCATCAACGGCTATGCAGTGCGCGGAAAATTCGTGACCCATGACCATTGAAATCCGTTTGGATATCCCATCGACTTCCGGTGCCGTGAAAACTTCTTTTCCGTTAGCCGATACTCTGAAATGCACTTCCGGATGCGCGAGGGCCAGCCGTGTGATAACATCCATGCAAGCGCCCTGCTCCGTGGCTTCTGTTTTCAGAAACTTTCGGCGCGCTGGCACATTGGCAAATATTTTTGTTACGGATATCTGTGTTCCCTCCGGACATCCCGCGGGTAAGATTTCCTTTAACCCACCGGCTTCCAGTACTGCTCTGGTTCCTGACAATTCATTCCTGCGCCGGGTGAGCAATTCGACTTTAGCAATGGAGGCTATGCTGGGCATGGCTTCGCCGCGGAAGCCGAATGAACCCACCTTCAAGATGTCTTCAAAAAGATGAATTTTGCTGGTTGCGTGCCTTTCAAAAACAAGCGGGACATCATCATGATCTATGCCCGAGCCGTTATCGATCACTTTGATGGATTGACAGCCGCCCTTTTCCAATTCCACTCTGATATCCGTCGCGCCGGCATCAATCGAATTTTCGATCAATTCTTTGAGAATAGACGCAGGCCTTTCGACTACTTCTCCGGCGGCAATCTTATTGGCTATATCTTCGGATAAAACGACAATGCGTTTGGACAAACCTTATGTCTCCTTATCATCTTGAGCGCAGTATTAATACAATAAGTAAAAATCTGCAACCATGTTTGCAGAAGGCTTGAATTTATTCCTGTTTTGTGTCAAGGACCATAAAGTCGTGTGTTCTTCTGTCTGGACGATGTTCGGGTTTTCGCGATTGATTGCAACATGAAGGGCCGTCTTGCCGGTCAGGATGGCTCAAAAAAATATTGAAGCAAAAAGGTACCCTATGGATAAATTTTTTGATCCCCAATCTGTTGTCGTTGTCGGCGCGTCCAATGCCCCGTTTAATCTCGGATCTACAATTTGTAATATGCTGAAAGATTATCTCCAGTATCCCGGCTCTGTTTACGCGATTAACTCGAAAGGCGAATCCGTAAACGGTTATCCGGGGTATCGATCATTGCTTGATCTTCCCGAAACGCCTGATTTGGCAGTCATCATTGTTTCTGCAAAAAATGTTCCGGGTCTAATCAGGGACTGCGCTGCTAAAGGAATCAAAAGAGTCGTTATTGAAAGCGCCGGCTTTTCCGAAGGCGGCCAGGATGGCGAGGCTATGCAACGCGAGATCAATGAAATTGCCACAGCCCATGGAATCCGGATCATGGGACCGAACTGTCTGGGAACATTGGATACCCGAAAGAGATTCTGCTGTTTCTACGGCGTTAATCCCAGTCTGGTTGAAATGGGACGGATATTTGAAGCACCGGGAAACATCTCCTATATCATCCAAAGTGGCGGCGTGGTTGTACTGGTTATCGAGTCCTTCTATTATGACCTTGTCGGCGTGAATAAGGTTGTCAGCATCGGCAATAAATGTGATGTTGATGAGTCGGACCTCATCGATTATTTTCAAAAAGACGAAACGGAAGTGATCGGCATTTATCTTGAAAGCGTGACGGACGGGCGCAAGCTGATGACATCGGCTAAAAAATCACGCAAACCGATTTTGGTTTACAAGGTCGGGCGCACGCAGGAAGGCGCTCTGGCCGCGATGTCGCACACAGCGGGAATGGCCAGCAATGACAGGATTTTTGAAAGCGCCTGCAAGCAGTCGGGAATCATTCGTCTTCAATCCATCGATGAACTCCACACCATGCCCAAGATACTCACAGAAATGCCTCTTTTGCAAGGCAGACGGATTGCCATGTTCACCAACTCCGGTGCGTTCGGCAGTATCAGCGCGGACCTGCTCGTTGAATCCGGCCTGGAGGTGGTGCGCCTAAAACCGGATACTCAGGAAAAGCTGAAAAAAGCGGGCCAGGTGTTCAACATCAATAATCCTGTGGATATTGGCCCCGCTCCGCCACAGACCTATCTCGATATTTACGATATCCTGCTTTCCGCTGATGAGGTGGACGGCCTTTTGCCGCTTTTAAGCGTCTGGCAGACGTTCGTGATTGACACGCTTCTCGAACTGATAAAAATGTGCAAGCATTACAATAAGCCGGCGGCTATTTATACACCCAATGCGGTGGCGAAGTCGATTGCTATTCGCGCCAAACACCGCATCCCGATCTTTGAAACCGTGGAGCAGGCTGTCCGGGCCTTGTTCGTTTCTCATTATTATTACGCATCCGTGCGGAAAAGATTGAATGATTGAACCCGTTCTCTGCAATTCAGCCCATGTAAAAATGTCTTTTCACGGCCCGTAAAGACGTAAACGATGCCAAAACGAGGTCTTTTCATGCATGTTTGCAATGGTAGCCTTTTGCAAGTCTTCCGCGACTTTCACCTGCTCTTTCGCCAAAAATAGACTGTGCTCTTCAAACATACCACAACAAGTCGCTTCCCAGTTGATCAGGGTTATAAGCCGCGTCCGCGATCCAGATCAGCATCCTGAAATATCTTGACCATCGACCTGTTTCGCGACACATAATCACGCCCGTTAGGGCCTGTCAAAAAAACCGCCTTAACATCTTAGTGAAATAAAATCCTAATAGATCTACTGTCTCGGCAATGATTCCAACCACTTTTCATGTTGTTCAGGCTTTTTTATTCATCATAAAAAAAACTCCTCAACTCCATATCTGCATTAGAAATTAGGCTGGCATTATTACAGGAGTATTTAACAAAATATATTTTGACTGTTGGTGTTGGATGGAATACGGGTCAATCGTAAATTTTTCACCGGGAGTTATTTTGAGGTGGCCAGGAGAGTAATGTTCAGTAACTGCAGGGTTGTGTCATAGATCGTCGGATCCTTCCCTGCTCTTGGTCCTGCCACGTTCAGTACCTTGATTTTATTTTCTTTTAGCCAGGCAATCATTCTTCCCGCTGCTTCTTGCAAAGATAATTCCTTCATATCGAGATGAATCCATGGCTTTTGATGCTTTATGGCAAATTCCTTCGTCATGGCCGCCCCCATGGTCAGAAGGCCATTGGTGACAATAACCGTTCCGTCAGCATCAAAAACGTTCTGCTCCGTCCTTTTGGAATAATCGCGTGTGGGCATTTCCTGAAGGTTATATTTTAAAGGAAGGGGGCCGTCTTCAGTTGTTCTGCCTCTAGGAAGCCAGCCCCCATAAGAAATTTTTTGAGAAATGGCAAAATCAAGAGCCGCTCTGTCCGCTCCGGTTTGTCCGCCTGAAATGATTTTTTCTATCTTATACATCCCAATCTTTACCACGGCCGGACAGATTTACTTTTCCTTTCTTAAATCTTTCTGCCATTGATACGTGGCCATCCAGCTGGTCGTTCGTTTAAAATTCTCATCAACCAAATCATTGACGGCTGTTGACATAAATAACGCAAAGGTTTCTCGGGGAACGACCATGTGATAGGCATATTCCGCCTGGGGTGTATCCAGTACTTCACCATCATACTGATATTTTGTTTTGAGCAATTCCCGTAACCGGTCAATATCAAGTTTACTGTGCGCGCGAACCATTAGCTCATCTTCTTTTAAGTGTGTTTTGTCCACGACTGAATAAAAACCTGTTTTAAGATAAAGCCACATCTATACTTCTTTCTCCATGTTGCAAATCATTCAATAATACGTTCTATAAAATAATGTAGCATAAAATGACAAATTTTAAAAATAACTAATATTTTCTTTTTCAGGATGCCTGGTATTTTTTAAAACGGTCGATCGCAGCACAACCATAAGAACAAACGCGATATAAACCGCCAGGGCGGATAAGGAGATCCATTTCCCCACAACAAAGGCGGCAGGCTTGTACTCCAGGATCAGATGATGTTCTCCGGCAGCCAGCGGAATAGCCATCAGAATATAGTTGGCCGGCATGACCTCGTATTTTTGTTGAGAGCTGCAGGGAAGAGGCTTGGCCCTCCAGCCTTTACTGAAGGAGTCGGTAATCAACAGAATAGCCGGGCGTTCAAGTTTCCCTTTAATTTTCAAATGGTCTGTGGAAGATTCTTCAATCGAACATTCTCCCGAATAACCGTTCGTGACCGATTCGATACCCGGTGCTGTCTCTAATATGACGGTCTGGCGAGGATCGAAGCCGGGTTCTTCCATAGTCCTGAAAATTTCATCACGCTGGCTGATAACCTGCCAACTTGAAATAAGCTGAATCCGGTTCATAACATCATTGGAGGACATCACCACGTTTTTTCCATGTTGCGGAATAAAAAAATAACGGCATCGAAGCATACTGAAAAAATTTCGAGGTTTTTCAAAATCCAAGCGCTGTCTTTCATTGTCAGGATTTAAACCCGGTTGCGCAAAATTCATAAACTCGGCATATCGTAACGGCACGGCAGAATCATATCCCCAGATATCACGGGAGCCGGTGCTCATGCCGCTGTTGGAATTCGCGTAGTTGAAAATACGATAATCACCCGGGCTTTGATCAAGAAAAGCCCGGGTGTCACTTTCGGTCAGAGCGTTGACATCGAAGGATTGCTTCGAGGAGTGGGCAAAAAATAATATTTCAATGACGGCAACCACGGCTATACAGTAGGCAAATACGCGATGATATTTGGTCATAAAGAATAAAGCTGCAAGAACGAAACATATCAAGGCTGAACGGAAAACAGCTTTAGACGCAAACGCCGCAGACCTTTGAATAAATTCCGGATCCCTATAAAAATCGGAATTTGTGCCGGCCTCGCCAGTATTCACAATATAGTTTAATATTATCTGCCAAGTATTGAATTCATATGAATTTTTAAGATCAGATAATATCCAGAATGACAAACCGGCCAGAATGACCCCTGTTGTCAGCAGCACCATCGAAGCGGAAACGTTTTTATTCCTATTTTTTAACAACGTATCAAGACCGACTGCCGATAACATGACCAGAAAAATCGCCAATAAAGAATTAAACTTTGATGTTCCCCTGAAATGATTAAACCCGGGAAGCCAATGGTACAAAAGATTAAAAAGCGGTGTGTGAGCACCCAAAGAAAGCATAAGAAGAATGATGACCATTATGAAGGAAAATTGTCGTTTTTGAGGATCTCCGGTTAAAATGCCGTAAATCGCCAATGACAAACCGGCGACGCTGATGAAAATCGACATTTCCCAGAGATAAAAACGTCCCCAATAATCCATGCGTACCATATCTCCGAAAAAATCGGGAATCAGCAGCAAAATGATATTTTCGGGCGGAAAGGAGAAACTGGCCGCGTAAAGGTATGAAACAGCGCCGCGCATACTCTCTCCGGCGGCATCGAGGCCGCTGAATATTTGCACCGCCGATAACAGCATGCCTCCCAGACCAATAACGGCAAGGCTGATGATCGCTCGGATACGGTGCTCTGATTTTATCAGGCGAAGTATCGTATAACTACCCGCGGCCAGTGCCGTGTAGTAAACATATTGCGGATGTCCAGCCAGAATGAGCATCGTTATCGTCAAAATACCGATGAGAGACCATTTCAGGGTTCGTCGTTGAAATAATTGATCAATGCTCAAAAAAAGAAGAGGCACCCATGCCAGAGTGCATAAATTGGAAAGATGGCCGGCATAAATATGAAAATAGTATCCCCCGCTGAACATCATGATCATCGACGAGCAAAGACAGGAAACCGGATGCAGTTCACGGGATCGTGTCCAGAGGTACATCAAAAACCCGATCAACAGGATATGGAAAGCGATACTCAAATTGATGGCTTTATGGGTCGGTAAGATTAAAAAAATAATGTTGGGCGGATATAGAAGCGCCGATTGAAACCCTCCCATGAACGGTGCTCCTGAAAATATATGAGGATTCCATAGGGCAAGGTTTCCGTGCTTTAACTGACTGAAGCCGAAATCACGCCAGTAATAGAACTGCCTGGCAATGTCCATCGAATCATGGGAGAGAATTAAATTTTTAGAGAATAGAACATCCGCAAAAAAAGCGATTGTGAAGACAAGCAGGATCGTCAACGCGACGTACCATTTGATGCTGTACTCAGACAGGAATATTTTCATTTTATTTATCGGGGTTATCAATTTCACCGTTTAGATTTTTCTGTTTTGCAGGTAATCCTGAAGCGCCAGTTGCCAGGGCCGGGGGGCTTTGCCTGTAAATTGAATAAATTTCTGAACGCTTAAAATACTGTACGCCGGACGCATGGCCGGCCTTTGAAGATCAGTTGATTTGATGGGCTCTACAATGATTTTATCGAAGCCGGCTTCTTTTAAGATTCTGACGGCAAATTGGTGCCAGCTGCAGCTTCCCCGGTTGGTAAGGTGAAAAATCCCCTTGGCGTTTTTTTCGATCAGGAGAGCCAGGGCCGATGCGAGATCTTTTGTATAGGTTGGCGAGCCAATCTGATCATCAACGACCGCAAGTGTTGACGGGCCGTCTGCCATCGCTTTGGCCTTGGTCATCGTATGCTCGATAAATGCCTTTGCTTGGGCTTTTTCCAGAATCGCTTGAACGAAGTTATTCCCATTTAATCCATATAACCAGGAGGTGCGGATCAGCAGATAATTGTCGGATAAAGTTCGCAGGTAACTTTCCCCTGTCAGTTTTGACTCGCCATACACATTAATCGGATTGCACGGAGCTTCTTCTCTATAGGGTTCCTGGGCCGTTCCGTCAAAAACATAATCCGTGCTGAAGTGCACGATGAAAATTTGCTTCTTCCGACAGGCTTCGGCAATGTTCCTGACCGCTTCAGCATTGACGGCAAAACATTCTTCCCTTGCCTTTTCACACCCGTCCACATTCGTGTAAGCGGCGGCGTTGATAACCATCTCCGGCGCTGTTTCCTTGATGGCTCTGGCGCAGTCACTTGCGGAAACGATATCAATATCTTCCTTATCCATTCCGATCAATTCATGCTTTAAAGACAGTTTTGTTAAAAGATCACTCCCCAGCATTCCCTTGTGTCCCAGCAGCAGTATTTTCACTTCAATACTTCACCTCCTTCAAGAATAAACCACAAGACGGGGCGGTGGCACCGGCGATATTTCTGTTTTTGGATTCGATAATAAGCTTCATTTCTTCAGGCTTCCGTTTTCCTCTGCCCACATCCACCAGGGTCCCGATAATATTTCTAACCATGTACTTTAGAAAGCCGTGGGATTCCACTGTGATTTCAATCAGTCCTTCCTCTTCAGTTCTCATGCCGATGTCAACGATGGTTCTTACGCGATCTTTCACATCGGTTCCCGTAGCGCAAAAGCAGGAGAAATCGTGAGTGCCGAGTAAATATTGCGCCGCTTTTTTCATCTCATTAATATCCAGAGGGTAGCGGACATGCCAGAAATAGTTACGACCCAACGCCGGACGGATCTTCCGGTTGTATATTTTATAAATATAGATTTTACCCTTCGCGTCACGCAGCGCGTGGAAGTCGTCAACCCGTTCTTCCAATTTCTTCACAACAATATCCGGCGGCAATACACTGTTCATGCCCAGAAATATTTTATGAGCCGGCAATGGGGTGCTGCATTTGAAACTGCCCACCTGATTCATCGCATGCACTCCGGCGTCGGTCCGTCCGGAACCGATAACAGACACTTTCTGCCCGGTGATTTTTTCAATCGCTTCTTCGAGAAGTTGTTGAATGGATATGCCGTTATCCTGCCTTTGCCACCCGCAATAAGCAGAACCGTCATATTCCACTGTCATTTTGAAATTGCGCATCATTATTTCCGGTTTTCTCCCCTCAGGCTGAAGAAGATGGATAGCCTGCCTCATCATCGTGATATAAGCGCTTACAGCATCAACGCCTTTCCCTCATGCCTTCCGCGGTATTGACAGGGATTTCAATTTTTTGACCTTAACAACAAGACGATTATAGCAATGGGCTCCGATAAAATCGCTTCAAAACAACACTGGGCCGTTCGTTACTGAATCGTTGCCCGATTTACAATTGGCGCGAGTATAAGAAAACCATATGAACCTGTCAATGAAATCTTGTCTGTAAAACATGACAATAAGGACCGGAATGTCTTAATATTATCTACTTGCCAGTTTCATTGAAAAAAGCTAGGATACGCACCGATTTAAGATTTATGGCAGTCCTTTTTGATATTCGTTCCGATGGTTCTGCCAAATCTTCTTGACCTGAACGTGATAAGCACATTACAATCGAGCATGAAGACTTGATCCAACGTGGTGTTCCGCAATGATTACGCCATTCTAAACGGAGAAATTGATGAACGATGATAGACTGAAACAGCCAACCCAGGACAAGATCAAACACTTTGAAACAAAAAGCCAGAATTTAATGAACATGGGCGGTGAAAAACAAATCGCCAGACAACATGAGCTGAAAAAACTTACCGCCCGCGAAAGACTGGATTTGTTTTTTGATAAAGATACTTTTCAGGAAATTCAGCTTTTTGTTGAGCACCGATCAACATTATTTGGATTGGATAAAAAAGAAATTCCGGCCGATGGCGTTATTACAGGTTTTGGAAAGGTTGACGGGCGTATTGTATTTGTCGCCGCGCAGGATTTTACCGCATCCGGCGGCTCGCTGGGCGAAATGCACGCCAGAAAAATCTGGAAAGCCATGGACATGGCCATTGCCGCACAAAAACCTTTTATAGCTCTCAACGATTCTGGCGGAGCACGTATACAGGAAGGCGTCCCTTCGCTGGAGGGTTACGGTGGAATCTTTTATCGTAATACAATCGGTTCCGGCTACATTCCGCAGATAACCGCCATCATGGGTCCCACCGCTGGGGGCGCTGTTTACTCTCCCGCCCTTGCCGACTGGGTGTTCATGGTGAAGGGAAGTAGCTACATGTATATCACGGGTCCGGATGTGATCAGGGCCGTCATCGGTGAAGAAGTTTCTCATGACGAGCTGGGGGGAGCGTTAGCACACGCGGCCAAGAGCGGTGTCTGCCATGTGCTTACCGAAAGTGACGCCGACTGCCTCGAAAAAATCAAAAGACTGCTTTCCTACCTCCCGGACAGTTGCCATTCTCCCCTCCCCCTGTCTGAATGCACGGATTATGCAGAAAGGGTTTGTGAAGAACTGGATGCAATCATTCCTGACAAAGGCAACCGGGCTTACGATATGAAAAAAGTTATTAAGTCCGTTGCCGATAACGGGGAAATGTTTGAACTCCTGGAATTGTGGGCACAAAATATTATTGTCGCCTTCATTCGTGTAATGGGACAACCGGTGGGCGTTATTGCCAATAATCCCAGATTTGCCGCGGGTGTCCTGAATGTTGATGCTTCCGATAAAGCTTCACGTTTTATTCGCTTCTGCGATGCGTTCAATATACCGCTTCTGACATTCACGGATGTTCCCGGTTATATGCCGGGCACCCAGCAGGAATGGGCGGGAATTATCCGACACGGAGCCAAACTGCTGCACGCCTATGCCGAGGCAACCGTGCCCAAAATAACGGTCATCACGCGAAAGGCATACGGTGGCGCTTACATCGGCATGTGCAGCAAGCAACTGGGGGCAGACTATGTCATGGCCTGGCCTACGGCTGAAATCGCCGTAATGGGCGCGGATGGGGCCTGTAGCATCATCTATCGAAGTGATATCGCAAAAGCGGAAAATCCGGCAGCACGGAGGGCGGAGCTGGCCGCGGCGTATGAAGAAAAATTCAACAATCCTTATTTCGCTGCATCACTGGGAATTATTGAAGAAATTATCGCTCCCCGTGACACGAGAAAGAGAATCATCGCCTTGTTGGAAGCACTGAAAGAAAAGAAAGAAATCAGATTACCCAAAAAGCACAACAATATACCTCTCTAGTCGTTCGAGGCAGGCGTGTTCAAGATAATTGCCGATGCCATTGTTGTCATTCACCTGTTATTTATCGCTTTTGTCATTGGTGGTGGTTTATTGGTCATCCGCTGGCCCAAAGCGGCGTTTGTTCATCTTCCTGCGGCAATTTGGGGAGCTCTTGTAGAAATCTGCAGTTGGATTTGTCCACTGACACCGCTTGAAAATCATTTCCGTCATTTAGCCGGAAAAAGTTCCTACGGGGGCGATTTTATTGTTCAGTATTTGATTCCGGTCATTTATCCGGAAAACCTGACGGCGTCAGTTCAGAAGATATTGGGTGTTCTTGTCATCTTAATGAATGTGATTTTTTACTTGCTTGCCGTAAGAAAGCACAGGAAAGTGATTAACCGGTAAACGGTTTCAACCTCTTTAATGCCGTGTCCCTGCCCAAAATAACAAAAACTTTATCGAGTTCCGGACCATGAATTTTTCCGGTCAGAGACGCACGTATCGGCATAAACAATTCCTTGCCTTTTGCGCCGGTTTTTTCTTTTGCATATTTGATAGCGGCCATATAAAGAGGATGAACCTCTCCGTGATTAGCGCTCAAATAATTGGTAAAATACTGAACAACTTTTTGAGCAGAGTCATGATGAAGCAATTCTGCCGCGTCATCTGTCAGTTTATATTGATCGTCAAAAAATATGTCGATGTGGTTACGAATGTCGGCAAGTGTCGTGAAATCTGTTTTTACCAGCTCAATCATTTCTTTGAACCGTTCGGAGTTAATGATTTTGTCTTGGTAGCCTGACTGCATTAAAAAAGGTTTCATCCTTTCGATCAAGTCTTCGGTTTGACAGTTTCTGATGTAGATCGCGTTTAGCCAACTCAGTTTTTCTGCATCAAATACGGCACCGCTTTTGGAGGCTCGCTCCAGCAAAAAACCGGCAATCATCTCTTCCCTGTTCAATACTTCTTTTGTGTCGGTGAAAGAACTTCCCAGAAGTCCCAGGTAATTTACCATTGCCTCCGGCAGAAATCCCTGCCTGCGAAATTCACCAATGGAAACAGAACCGTGACGCTTACTTAATTTTGTCCGGTCTTTGCCGAGAATCAATGAATGGTGTGCAAATTGAGGCGGATCCCATCCGAAAGCACGATACAGCATAACCTGCAGGGCGGTGTTGGATAAGTGATCTTCGCCGCGAATGACATGTGTAATGTTCATCAAGTGATCGTCAATGACAACGGCAAAATTATAAGCCGGCATACCGTTGGAACGCACAATGATAAAATCACCAATGGCATCTGCTTCAAATTTCATTAACCCTCGTATTAAATCTTCAAATTCAATAGTTTGCGGCTTTATTTTAAAGCGAAATGAAGGTTTTCTTCCTTCGTTTTCCTTTTGTTTTCTTTCTTCCGGGGTTAGGTTTCTGCATTTGCCCATATAACGTGGCATCCGTTTGCTCAGAATAAGATTCTGACGCTCTTCTTCGAGCTCCTCTTCCGTGCAGTAGCAGGGATAAACCAGATCAGATTCAACGAGTTTCAGTAGATGTTTTTCGTAAATATCCCGTCTTTCGCTTTGTCGATACGGACCGTAAGGGCCGTTTTTCTCCGGCCCTTCATCCCAATCTAACCCCAGCCACTTTAAATCATCATAGAGGCTTATCTGGTAGGCAAGATCGCTGCGTGATTCGTCTGTGTCTTCTACACGCAGGATGAAATCACCGCTGTGATGCCGTGCAAACATCCAGTTAAACAGCGCGGTACGCGCATTACCGACATGAAGCTCGCCGGTGGGTGACGGCGCAAATCTCACTCTAGGCCTAGGCATTGGAACCATCTTCGTTCCTTTCTCTAAGCGCGGCAACAGCGAAGACAGCTATTCCTTCATTCGTTCCCGTAAATCCCATACCTTCGTTGGTCTTCGCTTTGATATTAATACAACTTTCCGGAATTTTTAAAACTTGTGCGATATTGGATACTATGGAAACGGCATAAGGCGCAAGCCTGGGTGCTTCCATTACCACGGTGGCATCCAGATTGTTGATGAATAAGCCTTTCTCTACAATCATCTCTCTGACCCTCTTCAGCAGAATCATGCTGGAGATGTTTTTGAATTCGGGATCTGTATCGGGAAAATGCCTTCCGATATCACCGGCTCCCGCCGCGCCCAGCAACGCATCACAAATCGCGTGAACGAGCGCATCGGCATCCGAATGTCCAAGTAAACCTTTATGAAAAGGAATTTCCACCCCTCCCAAAATGAGTTTTCTGCCCTCTGCGAACCGATGGCTGTCGTAGCCGAAGCCGCTCCGGTATTCACTTTTATTTCTATTTCTATTCTTCATAAAGGCATTCGCTATCTGTACATCTTCATTCGTCGTAATTTTGATGTTTTCGTAAGATCCTTCGACCACCGTTACTTCTTTTCCTATTCGCTCTACCAAAGAAGCATCATCCGTGCCGGTAAAGTTCTCTTCACCAGCTCTCCGGTACGCCTCTTTCAGAAGCTTAAACTCAAAAGCCTGTGGTGTTTGTGCCAGCCATAAGTTTTGTCTTGGCACTGTATGTTCTATGAAATGATGCCCGGATATGGATTTAACTGTATCTTTTATTTTTACACCGGCTATTGCCGCTCCTGTTTTTTTTGCAGCATCAATAACTTCTTTGATCAATGCAGTGGTAACAAAAGGCCGTACCGCATCATGAATTACCGCTATTTCACAATCTTTTTGAAGGACTGTCAGACAATTTTTTACAGAATCCTGCCTTTCTTTGCCGCCGGTAACAATATGAACAACTTTAGTCAATCCATAGTTTTCAATCAGCTCCTGCTTCATATGGGCAATATCTTCCTGAGGTAACGCGATGACGATTTCAGTAATGTCATTAGAATTTTGAAAAACCTTGAGCGTGTGAATCAGCACAGGCACTGAATCGATCAACAGATATTGTTTCGCAATATGAGATTTCAATCTTTTTCCTGACCCGCCCGCGGGAATGATCGCTACTGTTTTCATGAAGCTCTTCCGGTTATTTTAATGGAACTGATAACATTTTTGTTTTGAAAATGGAATAGTCATAAAAAAGCCCGGGGCTAAAATTCCCGGGCTTTAAAATGAACTGTTTTAAATTCTCTTCAGGCAACCTCTTTCAATTCGGAGAAAATCATTCTTCCTGCTGTCGTTTGCAAAACACTGGTGACGACCACCTTGACATTCATATTCACCAGCTTCTGGGCATTATCCACGATAATCATGGTTCCATCATCAAGATAGGCAACCCCCTGACCGGCTTCCTTGCCTTCACGAACAATCTTCACGGTCATTTGCTCACCGGGGAGAACGACCGGCTTCATGGCATTTGCCAGTTCATTAATATTCAACACCCGGATTCCCTGGAGTTCAGCCACTTTGTTTAAATTGTAATCATTGGTTAACAGTTTGGCATTTAATTGTTTCGCCAGGGCAACAAGTTTACCGTCAACTCCTTTAATTTTTGGGAAATCCTGATCAACGATGTTGATATTAACATTGGGAGCTTTCTGCAGGTGATTGAGAACGTCCAGACCCCGTCTTCCCCGTAATCGTTTCATCGAATCGGAAGAATCCGCCACCAATTGCAGCTCGTTTAAAACAAAACGAGGCACAATCAAGTCTCCTTCGATGAATCCGCTATCACAGATATCTGCGATTCTTCCCTCGATGATGACACTTGTATCAAGTATCCGGTAGTTGCGGTCCGTGTTAGAATCCATCCCGTCAAAATTGAATTCCTCAATTTTTTTTGAACCTAACGTAAGGCCAAGATAACTGAATATTCCTGTGACCAGTAAATATATCCAGGGAACGGCCTGCTTGCTTTCACCAAATTTAACGACCAGATTCAATCCAAAGCTTAATATGAAAGACATCAGGAGGCCTATCATCATCCCCGCCACACCGCCGATGATGACCTTGAGAGATAATTGACGGATATTTTGTTCGGTTCTTATAACGATGAATGCGATTAATGATCCAGTAATGAAACCGGCGAGTGACTTAAGAATCAAAAAAGAATCTGATGATGTATAATATGTTATGGCGTAACCGCTGATAGAACATGCCAAAACCAAAATAACTTTGATAATCAAATGTTTCACCTCCTTTCTTCATATGTATACTAAAATAATTGAAATTGAATATGAATCGTCGATCAATATAAAACCTCTAAAAAATTGGGAGGCAAAAAATGTTGGTTTCCTTTAGCTAAAGAAAAGTCATCTGCCTTTATTCAATTTTCAAAGAGCTGTATCAAACTGCTGGATAGGATTTTGATATTACTGGACGGTAAAAATCTTCTGCAAATTATGTTCGACTTCGGATTCCTTCGCGTTGCTGGCAACGGATATTTCTTTGACCAGTAAATTTTTAGCCGTATCCATCATCTTTCTCTCCCCGAAAGAAAGATTTTTATCGCTTTTTAAAATAAACAGGTCGCGCAGTACGCTGGCAATTTCAAATACAGAACCGGTTTTAATTCTTTCTAAATATTCGCGATAACGTTTATTCCATGTTTGTTTATCAATGGTTACGTCCTTGTTCCGTAAAATTTCATATACCTTAGGAATTTCTTTTTCCATAATGATTTCACGCAGCCCAACGGCTTTTACGCTCATCGTCGGTATCATGATTTTCATACCATTCCCCATTATTTTCATAACGTAGAAGGATTGCTTTTTACCCATTACTTCTTTGTTTTCAATGGCTTCAATGACTCCAACCCCATGCGCCGGATACACAGCCAAGTCACCTACTTTAAACATTTTATTTTTCGCCTGCCTTTCCATAATAGATGGGTACCATATCACTATTTGAACTATTAGTCAATATACAATCAATTTCGCTCACCCTTTACTTGACATAAATCAATATTCGGTGTATTCACGCGAAACAGCATCATTTTCTTCTGAGTTTCACATTAAATATTTTCAAAGGTTTATGGAGGGTAAGCATGAAATTAAAAAGACTGCTCTGGATAATGATCCACTGCTTCATATTCATTGCGTTATGTTCATGTGGAAGTGATGACTCAGCACCTCCCGGCAAATTTTTAACAAAAGTTAAAACGATTACCGCGGGATGGTCGCACTCTGTGGCTGTCAAAGAGGATGGAACCGTTTGGAGTTGGGGATATAACGGCGCAGGCCAATTGGGCGATCGAACAATGTACAATCGACTCACGCCGGTGCAAACAATTGGATTCACTAAAATTAATCGGGTCGCCGGTGGATGGTCGCACACTGTCGCTCTAAAAAATGATGGAACGATCTGGGCCATCGGAGATAATGGTTCAGGACAGCTTGGCGACGGGACGACTGAAACAAGAACATCGCCGGTTGTCGTCACAGGTGTCATTGGCATATTAAAAATTCTCAGTGATATTAGAGTGATAGCGTCTGGATGGGTTCACACCGTGGCCCTGACTGATGATGGTTACGTCATGACCTGGGGCAATAATGTAGACGGCCAGCTCGGAAATGGAGCAATAGGCAATAGCGCCGTTCCACTGTATGTATCCGGTATGAGCGGCATCAAGGAAATATCAGCCGGGTGGTTACATTCAGTCGCTTTAAAGGATGATGGAACCGTTTGGGCTTGGGGAAATAACGAGTCCGGCCAATTAGGCAACGGAACGATAACCAACGCGTATTTCCCCGTACAAGTAACCGGGCTGAGTGGTGTTAAATCTGTTGCAGCAGGGCTTTATCACACCCTCGCCTTAAAAGAAGACGGAACGATTCTGGCATGGGGAAGCAATGGCTCTGGTGAACTGGGAGACGGGACGACTGAAAACAGATATTCACCCGTTCAGGTAAACCATCTGACCGGGATTAAATCGATATCCGCCGGACTTCATCGTTCTGTTGCGTTAAAAGATGACGGTACCGTTTGGAATTGGGGATATAATGGCACAGGCAATTTAGGAGATGGAACAACGGCGAATAAACACCTTCCCATACAAGTGGCGGGTTTAACGGACGTAAAAGAAATATCTTCAGGAGAATCACACACTTTAGCGTTAAAAAAAGATGGAACTGTCTGGAGCTGGGGATATAACTTAGCCGGCCAATTAGGCGATGGGACGACTGAAAATAGAAACTTGCCTGTTCAGGTGCGCCGCAAATAATGGATGGATGCATTAGAATTTCGTCTTATCTTTTCTCCAGATACGGTGCAGCCGTAAAGAATTGCTGACAACAGAAAATGAACTCAATGCCATCGCAGCTGCTGCAAACTTCGGGCTTAAAAGTATTCCGAAGAAGGGATACAAAGCACCCGCGGCAATCGGAACGCCGATAACGTTATAAAAAAATGCCCAGAAAAGATTCTGTTCAATGACGCGCATTGTTGCACGGGATAAACTCATCGCTTCCGGAACGCTCATCAAATCCTCACGCATTAAAGTGATGTCACTGGCTTCGATAGCGATGTCTGTCCCTGCTCCGATTGCAATACCGACATTCGCCGCAGCAAGTGCCGGCGCATCATTGATACCATCGCCCACCATCGCCACAACTTCTCCCGCAAGTTGAAGATTCCTTATTTCATCTGCCTTTTTGCCGGGAAGAACATCCGCCAATACTCTTTCTATTCCCAGTTGAGATGCAATGGCCATAGCCGTTCCATGGTTGTCACCTGTAATCATGGCTATCTTTAATCCTCTTCCCCGGAGAGCATCCACAGCCAGTTTAGCCGAAGGCTTCGGGGTATCGGCCGAGGCGATCATGCCGACGATTTTATTTTCTAAAGCAACATACACCACTGTTTTTCCCTCTTCAGCAATATCTTTTCCCCTGACATCCCAGTTCTCCAGAGGAATACCTTCGCTTTTCATAAAAGTCTGATTACCAACTGCAATGCATTTATTTTCGATCAGGGCTTTGGCACCCATGCCGGACAGAGCTGTAAATTTATCCACTGTAACACTTGTAATTCCTTCATCTTGTGCTTTATTGAGAATCGCCCGCGCCAGTGGATGCTCAGAATTTTTTTCCAGTGAGGCGGCATAGGCTAAAAGCTGCTTTTCATCAAAATGGTCGGCCGTGTGAATATCGGTTACACTCAACTCGCCTCGCGTCAGGGTGCCGGTTTTATCAAAAACGACAACCGTGAGTTTATGGATTTTTTCCAACACTTCGCCTCCCTTGATGAGGATACCACTTTCCGCTCCAAGGCCCGTACCCACCATGATCGCCGTGGGTGTCGCCAGGCCGAGGGCGCATGGACAAGCAATCACCAGCACGGAGACAAAGTTAATCAGCGCGCGGCTGAAATTACTTTCTTCCGGAACACAGTACCAGATTAAAAAGGTAAAGGATGCCACCAGAAAAACTGTGGGAACAAATATAGAAGCAATTTTGTCTGCCAGACGTTGAATCGGAGCTTTTGAACCCTGCGCCTCCTCCACCATCCGAATAATTTGCGCTAAAGCGGTTTCAGCGCCAATGCCTGTTGCACGGAATGTGAAACTGCCCGTTTTATTTAAGGTGGCGGCAAACACTTTTTGCCCCGATTCTTTGTTAACCGGCACGCTCTCGCCGGTTAGCATGGATTCGTCTATGGCAGATTCTCCGGTGATGATGATACCATCAACCGGAATCTTTTCCCCGGGTTTGACACGTAAAACATCATGAACCTTCACCTCTTCAACCGCAATTTCATACTCTTGATCTTCTTTGATAAGATGCGCTGTTTTCGGTTTCAGATGGATTAATTGTTTGATTGATGTCGTTGTTTTTCTTTTGGCCTGCTCCTCAAGAAGTCTGCCCACAAGAATCAGAGTAACGATCATAGCTGCTCCGTCATAGTATACATGGGGCATTACACCGGCTGTGGTATAGAACTGCGGAAAGAAAGTAGCCGCCGCCGAATAAGCGTAAGCTGAAAAAGCACCGACAGCTACCAGAGTGTTCATATCAGATGTTTTTTGCAAGGCTGCCTTATAGGCGCCAATGAAAAAACGGCTTCCCACCCAAAAAACGGCCGGTGCTGTAAGTATAAACATCGCCCAGAGCATGATCTGACGGGGGATGAAATTCAAAAAAGCAAACCAATGTTGCATTGACCCCATGAAAATCATTGTGCTCAATAATATGCCAATGGAAACTTTCAGCCTAAGATCACGAATCTCTTTAAGGCGGGAAGCTTCTATCGGGTCGACTAAATTTTTTTTTGTTTCTCCAAGATACTCATATCCCTGTTGAGATATAATGGATTGAAGTTTGGATATGCCGCCCCATTTCGCCTCATGGGTAATGGTGGCATGACCGTTCGCCAGATTAACCGCAACCTCTTTAACCCCTTCAAGTTCTCTGATCGCGTTTTCTACCCGTCTGACGCATGCCGCACAGGTCATTCCACCCACGGCTATGATTATCTTTTCCCGATCATTCATTTTACTCAAGAATCTCGTATCCGGCTTTTTTTACCGCAGCTGCGACGATCGAAGAATCGACTGTTTTTTCCTCTTCATAGGTCGCCGTACCACTCTTTAAATCAATATGGACATCCTTGATGCCTTCCACAGCGTTCAGCGCTTTCGTCACCGCCATGACACAATGCTGACAGGTCATGCCTTTAATTTGAATCGTCTTCATACAAATAACCTCCTTGTTCTGATCATTGAAGAATCCTGACAAAAATGAAATCTTCGTGATGCAATTTTGTGTTTTTTCTATACTTTGCTGAAGCTGTTACATCTTACTTGATTTATAATTTATATTATATTAAGTTTTTATAAACAAGTCAAAGGTGAGAGATGATCATTCACTGTTGGGGATCAAGAGGTTCTATTCCTGTATCAGGAAAACAATATTTGCGCTACGGAGGCAATACCACTTGTCTTGAAATCAGGACGAATGATGGTCATGTACTGATTCTTGATGCCGGCTCCGGTCTGCGTGAAGCCGGTAATTATCTTACCACAGACGGGCATAATGATTACACTCTTTTGTTAACCCATGCCCATTGGGATCACATCATGGGATTTCCTTTCTTTAAACCTATTTATTCATCTAAAACAAAATTGAATATTTGGGGTTGCCCTTATGCGCAAACGTCTATCAAAAAAATGCTCGCCCGCATCATGACGGCTCCCAATTTCCCCGTTAATTTTGATAAAATTCGAGCAAAGATCTCGTATCACGAAGCCTGTTTTAAACCACACTATCAACTTGGCTCAATGATCATCAATCCCATTGCCTTAAGTCACCCCAATCAGGGAACAGGCTATAAGTTGGAAGAAAACGGCCAAACCTTTATCTTTTTAACAGATAATGAACTCAAATTCAGACATAAGGGAGGGGCCGACTTCAAGAAATACCTGGACTTTTGCAGAGGGGCAGATTTACTGTTCCACGACGCGGAGTACAACGAAGAAGAATACACGAAAACCCGTGGCTGGGGACATTCTTCGTATAAAGATGCTCTGGAACTAGCCATGGCGGCCGGTGTTAAAAAACTAGGGCTGTTTCACCATAACCAGGAAAGAATGGATACAGAAATTGATGAGATTGTGAGCGATTGTCAAAATATTATTAAAGCCAACGGTAAAAAAATGAAATGTGTCGCCGTCGGACAATCGATGGAATTTAAGTTATAATAAAGGAAAACAGTAACCTCTGGATCACATGTTTTTCACCTTACATATTTTACTCATGATATTGGCAACTCTGGGATTCATCACAGGTGTCAGTGCGGCCATTTTTTTTCGGAAGAACAAACACTGGCTTAATTTTCATAGAAAGCTGAACCTTTTAAGCTTAATGGTCACAATACTGGGAATCATTATGGCCGTGACCTATATTACTGATTCCAGTGGTACGCACCTTAATGGGTTGCATCATAAGGCCGGCCTAACCACTTTTTTAATCGCCTCTGCAGCGGTCTTCTTTGGCTTCCATCAGATCAGAGGTAAAAATAAAAAGACGCTGAAAGCATTCCACCGCTGGACAGGACGTATGACCCTGCTTATGTTTGTATTTGTAATCGTCCTGGGCTTGAAGCTGACCAACATCATTTAAAATAAACGCTGTGAATTGGCTATTCAGGACATGTTTCTTCCCACAACCGCCGACGAATTAAAGCGATTAAAATGGAGTCAGTTGGACATTATTCTTGTAACGGGTGATGTCTACATTGACAGCCCATTTGTCGGCGTTTCTCTTATAGGTCGTGTTCTTTTGGAAGCCGGATTTCGTGTCGGTATAATCGCGCAACCCGATTGGAACTGCGGCACTGATATTTGCCGCTTGGGTGAGCCTTTATTATTCTGGGGGATTACCGGGGGCTGCATGGATTCCATGGTGGCCAATTATACCGCCGTAAAAAAAAGAAGGCTTCGTGACGATCTGACACCCGGCGGCAAAAACAACCGGCGTCCTGACCGGGCGGTGGTCGTTTATGCCAATCTGATCCGTCGTTATTTTAAAGATACAAAACCGCTGATCCTGGGAGGCATTGAGTCCAGTTTGCGTCGCATAGCTCACTATGATTATTGGACGGATTCTATACGCCGGTCCATTTTATTTGATGCGCGTGGAGATTACCTGGTTTACGGCATGGCAGAAAAGGCCGTTGTAGAAATTGCCCAAAAATTAAGATGTGGGCAGAGCATTCAAAATGTCAGAGGCCTGTGTTATATATCTTCTCACCCGCCACAAGAATATCTGGAGCTGCCCTCCTTTGAAAAGGTGAAAGTAAACAACAAATCATTCATCCGGATGTTTGATACGTTTTATCAAAACCATGATCCTGTAACTGCTCAAGGTTTATTTCAGCAACACGGACAAAGGTATCTTGTTCAAAATCCCCCCCCGGGCTCATCTTGATGTTGAAGAGCTGGACAAAATCTATGCCCTTGAGTTTACCCGTGATGTCCATCCCTTTTATAAGGAACAGGGCAAGGTCAAGGCTATGGAAACGAATGAACTACCCCGCAGCAAGCTACGGGGTATCAAAACCGAATAACTCGAGTTGCTGACTATGCAATTTCTTATACTCCTTTTCTCGTCCTTGCTTCTTCACATATTCCGTAATGCTCTTCTCATTG
>Ga0255347_1000307_pt1 | contig 94042 bp, 82 predicted proteins | sample wastewater_treat_2_FD_192479 | JGI IMG/M metagenome (GOLD analysis project Ga0255347, IMG submission 192479) | Wastewater microbial communities from Lulu Island WWTP, Vancouver, Canada - plant24 | ecosystem: Engineered > WWTP > Wastewater > Unclassified | place: Canada: Vancouver, British... | reverse complement strand
TAAAAAAGAATGCAAATATATATATTAATTTATTTAATATACAATAGCAAAAATGAAGATTTCGCGAGTTCTACATTCGCCACTCAACTTCCTTATTATCAAGCTCAATGCTTAATGTCCTGGCCATAACGAACAAATAATCGGAGAGACGGTTAAGGAATTTGCCGGCTGATGGCGGAATTTTCTCAGTTTTCCCGAGAAAAGAAAGGGTTCTCTCTGCCCTGCGGCAAACACATCGTGCTATATGGCAATATGAAACAACTATATGGCCTCCGGGAAGGATGAAATGAGTGGAGCGGGGAAGCCTTTGTTGCAATGAATCTATTTCATTTTCAAGAACAAGGATTGCCTTTTGTACCGGGAGGCAATAATCTGTTTCCTCTTCGTTGCAAGCGTGGTTCGACAAAATGGCTGTGACTTGCATCAGGATATCCTGCACGAGCAAAAGTGTCTGTATCCTGCTTTCATTTTCGCGGATTCCCCTAAGAAGACCTATCCATGAAATCAGTTCATCTATTGATCCGCATGCTTCTATCCTGGGATGATATTTCGGGACTCTTTGTCCGTCGGCCGATAAAGTGGTACCATCATCACCTGTTCGGGTATAAATCTTCATAGGCAATATGGATTGTTTACGAGTATTTTATCCTGTCGGGATTTTTGACATCAGAAGCGATTTCTCCGTCAAAGAGCCTGATTATTCTTTCTGCATGCCTTGCGATATCTTCTTCGTGAGTGACAACAATAACCGTATTGCCGGCTTTATGAATAGCATCAAGCAATGCCATGATATCGATAGAGGTCTTACTGTCGAGGTTTCCCGTGGGTTCATCAGCCAGGATGATGGAAGGCTTGTTTACCAGAGCCCTGGCAATGGCAACACGCTGGCGCTGGCCTCCCGACAGTTCATTCGGCTTGTGTGTCATCCTGTCGCTCAGACCAACCTGCTTCAGGGTATCCGTGGCAATCTTTTCCCTCTCAGCCTTGGGAACTCCTGCATAAATCAGAGGAAGGGTAACATTCTCAAGGGCGGTATAGCGCGGGAGCAGGTTAAAGGTCTGGAATACGAATCCAATCTCCTTGTTCCTTATCTCAGCCAGAAAGTCATCCTCCATCTTGCTCACATCGGTACCGTTAAGAATATACATGCCGCTTGTCGGAGTATCGAGACATCCGAGCAGGTTCATAAGGGTTGATTTTCCGGATCCGGAAGGTCCCATTATGGCAACATACTCATTCTTGTTGATGGTCACAGAAACTGATCTCAAAGCTCTTACAATCACCGATCCTATCTGATAGTTCTTAACAATATCCTGAATCTCAATTACTTTATCCATAGTACAGTTTGATTTGAAGTTTCGAAATTAGACTAATTATATTAAATAATAAATTATTAGAGCTTAATATTTGTTAATACCTGATAATGTAATCATAACGTGGCATACCCTTCCTGAAAAAGACCATTCCCATCCTGAAAATATCAACTGACAGGCTTACTTTCTCATGCCTTTTTATCTCACGCCATGCCTCCGACATCTCTTTTGTTATATGAATATCGTCAATAATTACAACGGTATCCGGACCCGAGATATCAGCAACCTGGCTGAAATAATTCAACAGCGGCTCCCGGCGATGATTCCCGTCGATAAAAACCATTCCCGGCGACACTCCCTTACTTTTTATTCCCGGCAGCAATTCATCAAATGAACCTGTGAGAAGAGTGATATTATTCAACCCCGACAGGCTGAAATTTTCAGCTGCAATTCCGGAAGTTTCCGGGCATCCCTCCATGGTTATCAGCTCAGTCCCGGGGCATGATGCAGCCATGTACATGGCACTGATCCCCAGCGAAGTTCCGAACTCCAGGATAGCCGGCCTGCCATAAGCCGAAGCCATACTTGCAAGAAGCTTCCCGTATTTCGGCGGCACTGATGAATATCTGGCTATATCGGACACCTTTCTTACACTTGATTTCATTTTTCCCGAACCTGCACCCAGATCAGTTACCTTTATTGACCGTGTATCTGCAAGCATTCGTTTTCTTGTCTTTTCAATAGAACTGACAATGTCGGGCTTGTTTTTATTCCGGAAAACTTCCGAAACAAGGCGGAACACGAAAGGACTGTGAATGCCATGGCCGCGGGAGTGCCGCGCGAAGATTTTGTACCGGAGGTATTCCAAAACACAGGATATGTCCATATGTCAGGTGATTTTCATAATAGGACAGCTCACCAAAAATAACTAATTTCGGCTATCAATTCAATTTCAATTTCCGGGGACCGAAAATGCAGGATTTTCTTGAGACAAATATAACATATCTTCAGGGAGTGGGGCCGAAGCGGGCTGAGCTGTTAAGCCAGGAGCTCGGAATTATGACCTTCAGAGATCTCCTTTATCATTTCCCCTACAAGTACATTGACAGGACAAGGTTCTACAGCATTGCGGAACTTTCGCCCGACTTTCCCATGGTACAGGTAAAAGGATTCATAAAGGGATACTACACCGAAGGACAAGGAAAGGGTAAGAGGCTGGTTGCCGATTTTCAGGATGAAACGGGTACCATTAAGCTGATCTGGTTCAAGGGCACAAAGTGGATCATGGGATCATACATTCCCGGGGTGGAATACATTGTATTCGGCAAGCCGGGTGTTTTCAACGGCATAGTGAATATCATACATCCGGAAATAGAGGCATCTGAAAAAGCTTCCACCCGTATATCATCAGCCTTACAGGCGCAGTACAACACCACTGAGAAACTCAAAAACCAGTTCATCACTTCCAAAACCATCAGCAGGTTTATGGGAACGCTTATGAAGCAGATGAAATTCAGGATACCCGAAACCCTTCCCTCCTATCTGATAACAGCTCATAACCTGATGAGTCTGAATGAGGCCATCCGGAAGATACATTTCCCGTCGACCAATGCCGAAATAGAAAGAGCAAGGTACAGGCTCAAATTCGAGGAACTGTTTTACATCGAACTTAACCTCTTAAGGTTCAAGACAAACCGTGCGCGAAAATACAAGGGTTTCGTGTTCTCCAGCGTAGGAGATTATTTCAACAGTTTCTATTACAACAATCTTCCCTTTTCACTCACCGGAGCCCAGAAAAAGGTGATAAAGGAGATCAGGAGGGATTTGGGCTCGGGAAAGCAGATGAACAGGCTTTTGCAGGGCGATGTTGGAAGCGGCAAGACGCTGGTTGCGCTGATGAGCATGCTTATAGCAATCGACAACGGCTACCAGGCATGTCTGATGGCTCCGACAGAGATTCTGGCCAGCCAGCACTACAACACCATCCTTAAAATGCTGGACGGCATAGGGGTAAAAGTCAGTCTTCTTACCGGATCATCAAAAAGGAGCCTTCGAAAGGAAATTGATGAATCGCTCAGGGACAGCTCGCTTCAGATTCTGATAGGCACCCATGCCCTTATTGAGGAGAATGTGGTTTTCAATAATCTTGGACTGGTAATCATTGATGAACAGCATCGTTTTGGAGTTGCCCAGCGTGCAAGGCTCTGGGAGAAAAGCACTCACCCTCCCCATATTCTGGTAATGACAGCAACTCCAATCCCCAGGACACTGGCTATGACACTATACGGCGACCTCGATGTTTCGGTTATCGATGAGCTTCCTCCGGGAAGGATCCCTGTGAAAACCATGCACTTTTACGACTCGGAAAGGAACAAGGTCTTCGGATTCATGAGAAAGAAGATAGATGAAGGAAGACAGATATTCGTGGTTTATCCCCTTATCCGGGAATCGGAAAAGATGGATTATCAAAACCTCGAGGATGGCTGGGACACTATCTCGAGAGTGTTTCCGGCACCGAAATACTGCATCAGCATTGTTCACGGCAAAATGACACCTGATGAAAAGGAAAGCTCAATGAGACTGTTCAAGGAAGGGCATGCCAACATACTTGTGGCGACAACAGTCATAGAAGTCGGTGTCGATATCCCGAATGCATCGGTCATGGTAATTGAAAGCGCCGAAAGGTTCGGGCTTTCTCAGCTCCACCAGCTCAGGGGCAGGGTAGGAAGAGGCAGCGATCAGTCGTACTGCCTGCTTATGACCTCGAATAAACTTTCAAAAGAAGCCATTGCAAGAATCAGAGTTATGGTAAGGACCTCCGATGGCTTTGAAATTGCCGAAACGGATCTCCATCTCAGGGGACCGGGCGATATTGAAGGAACACTCCAGAGTGGAATTCCTTTCGACCTCAAGATAGCCAGTCTTGGCAGGGACGGGCAGATAATTGAACATGTAAGGAATATAGCTGAAGGAATCCTTGCAAAGGATCCCCTGCTGGAACATGAAGAGAATTATGTGCTTAAATCGGAACTTGGAAGATTGTTCAGTATAAAGCAATCATGGAGCAACATCAGTTAATTAGAATAATTACAAATAATTTCAGTGAAATTAAAACTTGGTAAAAAATCGTTAAAATCAAAGCAGACTTAATAAATTTGGCCTTTGCAAGGCGGACTGATGATCAGATGGAAGAACCGGTTAAAAAGAACAGGATACAGCATGACGGGATGGTTAAGGAAGTTGGCACCGATTCGGTTATTGTCAGCATAGTCTCATGTGCCGCATGTGCAGGCTGCAAGGCCAGGGGGTTTTGCGGCATGACTGAAAGCGAGGAGAAGACAATTGACATCAGGGGGAGATACAATGTATCGCCAGGCGACAAGGTGACTGTTCAGATGGAGGAATCGACCGGAATGAAAGCAGTTGTTCTTAGTTATCTTGTGCCTGTTCTGATTATTATGGGAGGACTATTCGTCCTTCAGTCGCTTCCGGTAAATGAACTTTTTGCAGGATTGATATCAATAGCCCTGCTGGTTCCATGGTTTCTGATCCTTTACCTAAGCCGGAAAAAGATAGAAAGGAGTTTCACTTTTACGCTAAAAACATAGTCATTAATGAGTTCTACAATTCTGACAACGATAATCTGCCTCAGCCTGCTTGCATTTCTCTCGGCTGTCATCCTGTATTTTGTAGCGCAGAAATTCAAGGTATATGAGGATCCCAGGATTGATGAAGTTCAGGCTCTTCTGCCTGCAGCCAACTGTGGCGGATGCGGTTTTGCCGGTTGCCGTAACCTTGCTGAAGCCATTGTTAATTCTGATAGCTTTGAAGGTCTTAACTGTCCGGTCGGCGGGGCTGCCGTGATGGAGGAAATTGCAACCATTCTCGAAAGAACGGCTCCTGTTTCCGATCCGAAAGTTGCCGTGCTCAAGTGCAAGGGGTCACCGGAACACCGTCCACGCACATCGGTTTACGACGGAGCGGCCGATTGCAGGATTGTCAACAGTCTCTACATTGGTGAGACTGACTGCAGCTATGGCTGTTTGGGATATGGCGACTGCGTAAAAGCATGCACTTTTGATGCTATTCATATCGATGCCCTGACGGGGCTGCCACTTATTTCGGATGAGAAATGCACTTCATGCGGAGCATGTGTCAGGGCATGTCCGAGAAATCTTATTGAACTGAGAAAGAAAGCAAAGAAAGACAGGAAAATATATGTGGCATGCTCCAATTGCGACAAGGGAGGTCCTGCAAGAAAAGCCTGCAGGGTTGCATGCATCGGATGCGGCAAGTGTCAGAAAGTTTGCTCATTTGATGCGATAAGCATTGTAAACAACCTTGCATACATTGATGCTGCCAAATGCACATTCTGCAGGAAGTGTGTTGGAGAGTGTCCCACAAATGCAATAATTGAGATCAATTTTCCGCCCGCGAAACCTAAGGCCAAGTCCGAAGCCGAGGCGGTACAAGCTTAGAAATGAAAAATTAAACTGAATAAAACTGTGCTCAAAACATTCCCAACAGGAGGTGTGCATCCACCTGAGAACAAGCTGACAGCCGGCATTCCGATCGAGTATCTTCCGGTTCCGGAGAAGGTGGTAATTCCCATGTCGCAGCATATTGGTGCACCGGCCAATCCGCTGGTTGCAAAGGGCGACAATGTAAAGACCGGTCAGCTTATAGCAGAAGGAAAAGGATTTGTATCGGCCAATATCCATTCACCGGTATCGGGCAAGGTAAGCAAGATTGACACTGCAGCCGACAGTTCCGGCCTGAAACAGCCGGCTGTTTTCATCGATGTTGAAGGCGATGAGTGGGTGGAGGGCATCGATCGCGGCAAGGAACTTGTAAGGGATATAAAGCTGTCGTCTGAAGAAATAGTAAAAAAATGCTTCGAATCGGGTATCGTTGGGATGGGAGGAGCCACATTCCCATCTCACATCAAGCTTAATATCCCGTCGGGTAAGAAATGTGATGTTCTTATAATAAACGGAGTAGAATGCGAACCCTATCTCACTTCCGACCACAGGCTTATGCTTGAGAAGGGAGAAGAGATCCTGGTTGGAGTCAGTATTCTGATGAAAGCCCTCAAGGTTGAAAAGGCGATGATAGGGATAGAGAACAACAAGCCGGATGCAATTTCCCATCTTACCACCCTTGCCGCTTCGTTCGCGGGTATAAGCGTTCATCCGCTGAAGGTCAAATATCCGCAGGGTGCTGAGAAACAGCTTGTCAAGGCGCTTGTTAAGCGGGAAGTTCCTTCCGGCAGGCTTCCCATCGACGTGGGTACGGTAGTCCATAATGCAGGGACTGCCTTTGCAGTGTATGAAGCAGTTCAAAAAAACAAGCCTCTTATCGAAAGGGTTGTCACGGTAAGCGGCAAATCACTGCAAAAGCCGGGTAATTACATGGTCAGGATAGGCACTCCTCTTTCATGGCTTCTTGAAGCTGCCGGGGGAATTCCCGCCGACACCGGCAAGATAATAAACGGGGGGCCGATGATGGGCAAGGCAGTCAGCAATACTGATGCCCCTGTAGTGAAGGGAATGTCGGGAATCATTCTCATACCTGCCTCCGAAGCATTCAGGGAAGTGATAAGCCCCTGCATAAGATGTGCAAAATGTGTTTCTGTCTGTCCGCTCCACCTTGAACCCTATCTGTTGATGACACTGACTGAGAAGGGTATGTTTGAGCGTGCGGAAGCAGAAAAAATAACTGATTGTATGGAATGCGGATCGTGCAGTTACACATGTCCGGCCGGAAGGCCTCTTCTTGATTACATCAGGCTTGGTAAATCGACTGTAATAAGGCTGGCCCGCCAGAAGGTATTAAAATAAACGGAATTCATCTGAAAAATGACTAATATGCTGAAAGTATCCCCGTCTCCCCATATCCATGGAAAGGAATCGACCAGGAAGCTGATGCTCAATGTTGTGATTGCCCTTATTCCTGCATTGATCGTTTCAGTATTCTACTATGGTATCGGAGCAATAATTGTCACCGCCGTTTCTGTTCTGTCGTGCCTGCTGTTTGAATTTTTGATTCAGAAATACATACTCAGGAAACCGATATCCATCACCGACGGATCCGCTCTGGTCACCGGAATACTGCTTGCCTTTAACCTACCTTCGAATATACCTGTTCATATCATTGTCATAGGAAGCTTTGTTGCCATAGTAATTGCCAAGATGACTTTCGGAGGACTGGGCAACAATCCCTTCAATCCGGCGCTGGTAGGAAGGGTATTCATGCTTATTTCATTTCCGGTGCATATGACCACCTGGCCCGTACCGAAAGGTCTTGGTACGGGTTACCTGGATGCCGTAACCGGAGCCACTCCTCTTGCCATTCTTAAGGGAGGACTTGCCAGGGGTCAGTCAATGTCCGAAATAGTCGGACAGCTTCCCACTCCTGCACAGATGTTTCTGGGTAACATAGGAGGATCGATGGGTGAAGTTGCAGCAATTGCACTGCTTATCGGATTTGTCTGGCTGTTGTATAAAAAAGTCATCACCTGGCATATCCCTGTTTCCGTTATCGGGAGCATTGCAATATTTACAGGCATCCTGTGGCTGGTCAATCCCGAAAAAAATGCCGATCCATTGTTCCATATACTGGCAGGAGGCGTACTTCTCGGGGCCATATACATGGCTACGGATTATGTTACATCGCCAATGGTTCCGAAGGCGATGCTCCTGTATGGTTGCGGGATAGGCATAATAACAGTTGTCATCAGGGTTTACGGGGCATATCCCGAAGGGGTTTCGTTTGCAATACTAATAATGAATGCATTCGTCCCGCTGATGAATGCTTACATAAAACCCAAAAGATTTGGGGAGGAGGTGAAACATGGCTAATACTGAATCGACATTCAGGAACATGGTGCTATCGCTCACGCTGATCGCGCTGGTATCGTCGGCACTGCTGGGCTTTGTATATGAAGTGACAAAGGAACCCATCGCGCTGTCGAATCTTAACAAAAAGCTGGAGGCCATCAGGCAGGTTGTTCCAGAATTCGACAATAATCCGAACGATGAGATGTTCCTGCTTCCCACCGGTGAAGGCGACAGCCTTGAAGTGTATCCGGCCAAAAAGGACGATATGATCATAGGTTACGCGATAAACACGTACACGAACATGGGATTCAGTGGCAACATAAAACTGATGGCCGGCTTCAAACCCGACGGTTCAATATTCAACATTACCGTCCTTGAACACAAGGAAACCCCGGGGCTTGGAACAAAAATGACTGATCCCGGATTCAAGGACCAGTTTATTGAAAAGAACCCTGCTGAATTTGAGCTCAGGGTCAAAAAAGATGGAGGTCCGGTCGATGCGATCACTGCCGCCACGATAAGTTCAAGGGCCTTCTGTGATGCAGTACAGAGGGCATACAACACACTTCAGAAAGGAGAAATAAAATGAATCAGTTTCAGAATTTCACAAAAGGACTCCTGAAGGAGAATCCGATACTGGTAATGGTACTGGGAACCTGTCCCACCCTTGCCACCACATCTTCATCCCTGAACGGCCTGGGCATGGGGCTGGCAACCACATTTGTACTTATAGGATCGAATGTGGCAATCTCGTTGCTTTCGAAGTTCATTCCCGACAAGGTCAGGATACCGGCCTACATTGTAGTCATAGCCTCTTTCGTAACGGTAGTTGACCTGGTGATGCAGGCCTATGTACCTGATCTATACAATACGCTCGGGATATTCATTCCCCTGATAGTGGTAAACTGCATAGTGCTTGGCCGCGCCGAAGCATTCGCGAGCAAGAACACTGTATGGTCATCATTTATTGACGGATTTGGGATGGGGCTTGGCTTCACCCTTGCCCTCGGAGTTCTTGGTGCGTTTCGGGAGATGCTGGGAAGCGGGTCAATCTTCGGATATAAATTCCTTCCGGGCGACGGAATACTGGTTTTCATACTTGCACCCGGAGCCTTTATAGCTCTAGGATACATGATTGCACTTGTAAATAAGATCAAGCAGAAATAATACCAAAGACAATGGAATACATCCTGATAATAATCTCAGCCTTACTGGTAAACAACATTGTTCTGGCCCAGTTCCTTGGAGTGTGTCCCTTCCTGGGAGTATCGACCAAAGTGAATACTTCGCTGGGAATGGCGGCAGCAGTTACTTTCGTTATGGTGCTGGCAACCATCGTAACTTACCTCATCCAGGTATATGTTCTTGACAAGTTGGGTATTGGCTTTATGCAAACCATTACCTTCATCCTGGTGATCGCGGCGCTTGTTCAGATGGTTGAGATTGTGCTTAAAAAGGTCAGCCAGCCGCTCTACCAGGCCCTTGGAATATTTCTGCCACTGATCACGACAAACTGTGCTGTTCTCGGTGTGGCCATCCTGGTAATAAAAAAGGATTACAATCTGCTTGAAGGAGTGGTTTTCTCGGCATCTACGGCCCTCGGATTCGGACTGGCGCTGATAATACTTGCCGGAATAAGGGAACAGTTTGAACTCATGGACATCCCAAAGGCTATGAGAGGAGTCCCTATCTCCCTGATAACCGCGGGGATTCTGGCGCTTGCCTTCATGGGATTTACAGGCATTGTTTAGGATAATACCGAATGAATCATCAAGGGTAATCCCATGAAGGGATAAGCCCGGCAGACCTGTGACAGAACAGGAAAAACTAACTCATTAATTCTCCCTGAATGCTCATTTCAGAATATTACCGCATACTTGGCATCCCCCTGAATTCGTCCCTTGAGGATATCAAGAAGGCATACAGGAAGAAGGCCCGCATGTATCATCCCGACATAAACCGGGCTCCGGGAGCAAAAGAAAAGTTCATTGAAGCGACAGAAGCCTATGATTTCCTAATGGCTCACCACGAAAAGAGCCAGCTTACCGATGAAGACTATTTCAGGATAGTTGAAGAATGGAGAAAATACAGGCAGGAAAGATCACACCAGCGTGCACAATATTACGCGAGAAGTTCATACCACCAATTCAAGAACAGCAAATACTACAAATCGACCAAATTATTCAATATCACCTCCGCCATTTTTGCCTTTGCCGCTTCGATAACTGTTTTCTTTTTCGCTATCCTGGGGTACGTCATGCGGCTCAGGGACCCAATACCCGGAACCGAGAAAACCACTATAGTCTCATTCATCATACTCCTGACCCTGAGCCTTATTTTGTTGACGGCTTCTGTATTACATCTGAAAACATACATCAGAGCCAACCGTAAACAGAAAAAAAAGAAAAAACAGTAATCCGGCGACACATCTTTTAATCAAATAATGTCACAAAAGGAGGATTATCCGGTCAGCAATCCCATTCCCATTAGTCTGACAGAGGTTCAGACCGTAATTATAGAATCAGGTAATGAATTTGCTTTTGACATCTTCAGCAAGCTTGCCGGGAGTGCTGATACAAGTATCTGAACGACAGTCAATCGGCCTTTACGAAATTAAAGGGAATATTAAGTGCCGATGAAAAATACTCTCCCCTTTCATGAATATCCTCATCGCCCTCTTCATAATACCAGTTAATAATCAACTTCTTGTTAAGCAGTCTGACCCGAGATATTTTCTGAATGAGTTGTGTCAGGATTTTTGCGTTCGCGCTGTTGATGTAATCAAGGTGAATGTCGATGCTTGTAACATCGGCAGGTTCATTAATATAGTCATTGACCCAGTCGTCGACAGGCTTAAAAAATTCAAGTGCATTTTCATGAACTGACCGGCCTTTGATCCTTATCAATCCTCCGCGGCTCAGGAGTATCTCAGGAGAATTTTTGGCAGCTGCTATTCTCAATTCGTTCATTCGCGTATAATATAAAAAGCGTTCTTAAATTAACGGGAACATGCTCGCCATATTGTTTAATATCAGTACCTGGCCTGAGGGGCTACATTCTGCCCCGTGAATTCTCCCCTGAGGTATTTGTAGTAAGCTGCTATTCCTATCATGGCCGCGTTGTCTGTTGTATATGAGAGCGGAGGAATAAAAAGGTTCCAGCCTCTTTTTTCAGCTTCCAGGGCAAGCCCGTTTCTCAGTCCGGAATTGGCCGATACTCCGCCTGCAATGCCTATTTCCTTTATTCCGGTCAACTGTGAAGCCTTTATCAGTTTGGAGATCAGCATGCTTACAATAGTTTCCTGCAGTGAAGCACAGAGATCCGCCCTGTTCTTTTCAATAAAACGCGGGTCATCCTTTAGTTTGTCGTTCAGGAAGTAAAGAAAACTGGTTTTCAGTCCGCTGAAGCTGAAATCGAGGTCTTTCACCTTTGGTTTCGCGAATGAGAAAGCCTTACTGTTGCCCCGCGAAGCCAGTTTATCGATCAAAGGGCCCGCGGGATAAGGAAGGTCCATAAGTTTTCCGCATTTGTCAAAAGCCTCACCGGCAGCATCGTCGATTGTATTCCCTATTGTCTCCATGTCGAGATGGTTCTTCATCACTATCAGCCTGGTATGTCCGCCCGAAACAATAAGACAGAGGAAAGGGAATTCCGGCAGTCTGGTCATGCCGTCTTTCTCAGGAATGAAATGAACAAGTGCATGTGCCTGAAGATGATTGACATCGATTAGCGGAATATCTCTGGCGAGGGCGAATCCCTTCGCGAATGAAGTACCCACCAGAAGCGATCCCAGCAATCCCGGCCCCCGGGTAAAGGCAACGGCATCTATTTCTTCAACATCTGTCCCTGCTCTTCTGAGGGCCTGGTCGACCACTGGCACAATATTTGCTTGATGAGCCCTGGAAGCAAGCTCGGGGACAACACCACCGTACGACATATGAATGTCCTGACCTGCTATAAGGTTTGACAGGATGTGGCCGTCCCTTACAACAGCCGCTGAAGTGTCGTCGCAGGATGATTCTATCGCGAGTATTGTAACCGCCATGCTTCCTTTGATTTTCTGAATTTTTTAGGTTATTTTGAATCCTGAACGTTCAGGCATTTTAATGCTCAAAAGTATTAAAAAATCGTTTAAGTATCTTATGATACTGGTCGGCATCCTCTTTCTGGTGCCGATACTGGCTTCCATTGTGCTCAGGATACCGGAAGTGCAGACATATATGGTGAACAGGATTACCGGTCACTTTTCCGAAAGGATCAAATCGACAATCTCTGTAGGCAGGGTTGAATACACTTTCTTTAACAAGCTGGTTTTAAGCGATCTGCTCATCAAGGACCAGAATAGCGACACACTTCTTTGGTCATCCAGGATTTCCGCCGGCATTTTAAGGCTCGATATAGCCGGAAAGAATATCCGTCTTGGCCGTGTTGATATTGAGCGTCCGGTTATTGCATTCATAACCGACACTACGGGCCTGATGAACCTGACCTGGTATCTCGACATGCTTAAGAACCCGCTGGATACTGTAAAAAAAGAGAGTCTGAAGTTCTTTGTTAATAGAATAACAATAAATGACGGCAGATTTGCACTTCTTAACAGGAAAGGTCCGCCCGGCAAAGCACTCCTCGATTTCAGGAACCTGCACCTGTCGGACTTAAACGCCGATGTGAAGAACCTCAGGGTACGGGGTGATTCCACCGTACTTGAAATAAATGATGTCCGCTTCGGGGAGTCGAAAGGTTTTCATGTAAGAAGCATGAAAAGTGATCTGACCCTTGCACGGAAGGAGATATTATTCGGGGATCTGTTCATGAACCTCGACAGCTCAATCATCAATGCCGAACAGGTGCTTCTCTCCGGGCACGAATCGGAAGGCTTCAGAAACTTCAATGAAAATGTAAGGCTCGACATAAGGCTGGAAAAATCGCTTGTAAGCGCTTCGGACTTAAGGTATTTTCTATCAGCTGCCGGGGGGCTCAATGAAGCCGTTGAGCTATCGGGAAGAATAAGCGGAACAGTGTCAGATCTTAACGGAAGGAGGATAAGAGTATCATTCAGGGATCATACGGAACTGTCGTGCGACTTCGACATGTCGGGGCTTCCTGATTTAAAGGAAACCTTCATTCATATAAGCATCGGCAATCTTAAGACAAATGCCTCTGACCTTGAACTGATCCGCCGGAACGGCAAAGCGCTGAATCTTCCGGATATTACCGGAAAACTTGGCAATATAGTCTTTGAAGGAAGTTTTACAGGCTTCACCACCGATTTCGTTACTTACGGCAGGATTGAAACTGATGCCGGCACACTGAAAACGGATATCTCCTTCAGACCGGAAAGCATGGGAAATTTCCGGATCAAAGGACTTGTCAGCTGTGTCAATGTCGACCTTGGTCTTCTCACGGACAACAGCGAGATGCTTGGGAAGCTTACCATGGAGACCGATGTTGACGGCAATGCCACCTCCACGACCAACATTTCGGGAAACCTGACGGGAAAAATCGACAGTGTTGAAGTCAATAAATATGTTTACAGGAATGTCAGCCTGAACGGTATCTTCACTGAAAAGACATGGGACGGTAACATAAAGATTTCCGACCGGAACATCAGGATGGATATGCTTGGAATGCTCGACTTCAGTGATGAGCTTCCCGAATTCGATTTCACCCTGAACCTTGCCGAATCGAACCTTTACAGGCTGAATTTCGACAAAAACGATACAACATCCCGTCTCTCGATGCTGGCCACGGCCAATTTCAGGGGAAACAACATCGACAACCTTTTCGGCGAGATAAGGCTTCTTAATTCAACAATAAGGAAATATGGCAATAAGCTTGATCTCTATGATTTTACACTGAAGGCATTCAATGAAGGAGGCAAGCCCGCCCTTTCAGTAAAAACCGATTACGTCGATGCCGATCTCAGGGGTTACTATAAATTCGGAGAGATAGGACTGGTAATGAAGTCTGCTCTTTCCACCCTTCTGCCCTCCCGGTTCACGAAGCCCGATCCTGGCGAAGGACTTTCGTCCAATGAATTTACCTTCAGTATCAACTTTAAAAACACCGACAAGCTGAATGACTTTTTCAGGACAGGACTTCTTCTTTCGGAAAAAAGCCGGGTGAGCGGTTCATTTTACGGCGACAGTCTTATTGTTCTGAATGCAGATGCCAGAAAGGTGGTCTTTAGAAAAAACACCTTCAATAATCTGTCGCTGAAAGCCCATTATTCTGGCTCGGATTTCATAGCCGACCTCAGAAGCTCATCACTGCTGGTTCTGGGAAGGGCTGACCTGAAGGAGTTCAGATCAGGTTTCGAGGCAGGGAACGACAAATTAAGTTTCGACTTCGGCTGGAATGACAGGAAAAACAACACGAGCAGGGGGGCCTTTGTTTCCAGGGGATCGTTCATACCGAGAGAAGACGGCAGAAACGGATCCTGTCTTCTGATTGATATTGATTCCACTGATATTATAACCAGCAAAAACACCTGGACCGTCAGAAAGTCATCCATAGTTGTTGATTCGGGGTCAACTAAAATCAAGCGCTTCATTGTATCAAGCGGAGTTCATTCATTTTTTGCCGACGGAACAATCTCCTCAAATCCGGCAGATACTTTCAGGCTGCTTGTAAACAGAATAGACCTGAGCCCCCTTAACAATCATCCTAATCCCGGCAGCAACAATGGAAAAGAGCCGATGGCACTCAATATAAAGGGAGTTGTTGACGGAAATGCCGTGATATCGGGTGCCCTTAAAGATCCCCTGATCCAGAGCGACATAAGCATAGACGGATTTTCGATACTCAGCGGCGATTATGGAGATGTTTCGGTGCGGTCGCGGTGGAATTCCTTTAGAAAGGTTGCCGATCTGAGTGCCAGTAACAATCTGAACGGGAAAAGAAACTTTGATGTCTCGGGCTTTTATGACCCGGGTAACAAGCAATTCATGATTGACGGTATAGCTTCCAACCTGCCGGTGGATGCCCTTAATCCGCTGCTCAGCTTTTTTGCCTCCGGTATCAGGGGCACGGCATCGGGAAAGGTGAAAGTAAACGGGACACCCGGAGAGCTTTATCTGACGGGGGCCATCATGCCTGAAAACACGTCGCTCAGGATAGATTATCTTCAGACCAGGTATTCGATTAATGATTCCATACGCTTCGACAGGCGCGGTATCAGGTTCAGGAACACGAGAATCACCGATGAGAAAGGGAACAACGCCATTCTTTCGGGAGCAGTCTATCACAAGTCGTTCAAGGATTTCACAGTCGACCTGACCATCAACATGGACAAGGATGCATGTCTTGTACTCAACACCAGGCAGAGCGACAATGAACTATTCTACGGGACGGCCTATGCTTCGGGCGTAACGACCATCAAAAGCGGCCCCAATTCACTGTCGTTCGATATTTCAGCAAAAACAGGGAAAGGTACAAGCTTCTTCATACCCCTGAATACCGGGATGTCTGTTTCCGAATCATCATTCGTCAGCTTTATTAACCACGATTCGGCCATGATGGCGAAGGAAAGAAGTCATCAGGAAGCTGCAGTAAAACCCGGTAAATCGTCGCTGGAGCTCTCTTTTGATCTGGATGTAACCCCCGATGCCGAGGTCCAGCTGCTGATCGATCCCAAGGCAGGCGACGTGATCAGGGGAAAGGGAGCGGGCAAGCTGAATATCAGCCTGAACAAAAATGGCGATTTCAGGATCTACGGCGATTATATAATTGAGGAAGGTGATTACCTGTTCACTCTGAAAAACATTCTGAACAAGAAATTTGAAGTTGAGAAAGGCGGCAAGATAACCTTCAGCGGCGACATCGAGAACTCCGAAATCGACCTTACCGCAAAATACAGGAACATAAAGACTTCCCTCTCGCCCATTCTCTTCCCGATACTGCAGGATCCGAGGTATGAAGCCAGGATTCCGGTAGAGCCTCAGCTTAATCTGACGGGGAACCTTTTCAACCCTGTCGTTGGATTCAATATCTATCTTCCGAATGCCGATGAAGAGACCAGGACATATTTGAGGAATGCCATAACCACTGAAGAAGAAAAGAGCAAACAGTTCATCTATCTTCTTGTCATGAATAGTTTTTATGCCGATCCGTCGTACCGTGCATCATCGGGGGTAACCGGCACCGGAACCTCGGCCATGGCAGTGACTACCACGGAAATGCTTTCCAACCAGTTGAGTAACTGGCTTTCGCAGATCAGCAACGACTTTGACATAGGCTTCCTCTATACACCCGGAACGAAGGACTTAAGCTCGCAACAGCTCCAGGTGGCGCTTTCAACCCAGTTGCTCAATGACAGGGTGACTATAAACGGAAACTTCGATGTAAGAAGCGGCACCGAAACCGAAGAAACACCGCTTATCGGTGATTTCGACATAGAGTACAGGCTGACCGAGAAACTGAGATTCAAGGTATTCAATCGCTACAACAATCCCTACACCGGTAAGGGAGCTCCGTACACACAGGGTCTTGGCTTCTCGCTCAGGCAGGATTTCAACAGATTCAGGGACCTCTTCAGGAGAAAACCCCCTGTTGAGCTCAGAAAAGAAGAGGAAGTAGGAATACGGGAATAAGAGTTGATAAATATTGAAATATTGTTATTAACACACAATAATAGACTATGCCGGTTTTCCGTTTTTTAATATATTCGCCCGCATGACTGAGAATATATAACATATAATTATTTCATTTATAATAAATTAATAACAGGAGAAATATGGGATTTCTACAATTACTTATGCAGGAGGGACAGGAAGCCACGACAATGGCCGCTGAGAAGCTGACACTCCTGGATTTCGCGATCAAGGGAGGATGGGTTATGATCCCGATCGTACTGCTGTTCCTTGTTGCCACATACATCTTCATAGAGAGGTTATATGTGATAAAAAAGGCATCAAAGCAGGATTTCAATTTCATGAACAGGATCAAGGACTATATACATGACGGTAAGATAGATGCCGCCATAGCGCTGTGCAAATCGACAGATTCACCTTCTGCCCGGATGGTTGAGAAGGGCATTAGCCGACTGGGCAGGTCGCTTCAAGATATATCGACAGCCATAGAGAATGTAGGCAAGCTGGAGATATCGAAGCTTGAAAGGGGCTTTCCAACCCTGGCAACAATAGCAGGTGCTGAACCAATGCTTGGCTTTCTCGGAACGGTTATCGGGATGGTTAAGTCGTTCTACAACATGGAACAGGCCGGAAACAATATAGATATTTCCATTATGTCGGGAGGTATCTATACCGCTCTTATAACCACTGTTGCCGGTCTGATCGTAGGCATACTCGGGTATTTTGCCTACAACACGCTGGTGGTTAGAACAGAAAAGGTTGTATTCAACCTGGAAGCCACCATGACTGAGTTTCTGGATATTTTGAATGAACCGCTAAAATCAGGTCGTTGACATGGCATTATCCCAAAGAAATAAGATCAGTATCAATTTCAGCGCGGTAGGAATGACGGATGTCATTTTCAACCTTCTCATCTTTTTCATGCTTTCGTCGACGCTTGTGCATCCCACCGCCCTCAAGCTGCTTTTGCCGAAAGGAAGTACACAGACTTCGGCAAAGCCTCAGACAACCATCTCAATAACTGCTGATCAGAAGTATTATCTCGAACAGCAGCCTGTAACCCTTGAGACAATGGAAGCTCTCCTTAAAGAAAAGCTGGGAGCAAATCCCGAAACATATATTTCGCTTCACGCGGATAAAAGTGTACCTTTCGAGACAGTTGTAGCAGTACTTAACATTGCCCAGGCAAATAATTACAAACTGATAATTGCAACCTCACCCAAATAACAGTTTAAGGTACCTTCCAAATGAAAGGAAGAAGGGGATAATCGGCACATGCATCACGGCGCTGGTTACAATGCTGCTATTGATCATTATTGCCTTTACTCCCAAGGAACCGCCTGAAACAGAAGAGGGGATACTTGTTAATTTCGGTCTCGACGAGACCGGACTCGGGTTTATTGAACCATCGGCCCCGCCGGTTGAGGTTGAGCCCGCTTCTCCTCCACCTCCTCCCATTGCACAGAACATCCAGAACGAAGAACCGATTCTTACTCAGAATTTCGAGGATGCCCCGGAAGTTAAAAAAGTGGATCCCGAAACTGAAAGAAAAAGACTTGAGAAGATTGAAGCCGACAGAAAACTGAGGGAGCAAAGGGAAGCCGAGAGATTGAAAAAGGAAGCCGAGGAAGCTGAAAGAAGAAGGATAGAGGCTGAACAGAAGAGGGAGGCAGATATCAGGAATAAAACCCGTGAGGCTCTGGCGGGCTCAAAAAATGCAGGAACAACAAGCACCAGTGAAGGTGTGGCGGGCGGAGCCGGTAACCAGGGAGTACCTACCGGATCAGTTGACTCACAGAACAGGGGTGAAGGCGGCGGACTGGGCAATCAGGGAGTTTCCTACTCACTTGAGGGAAGGGGAGTTCAGTCGCTTGTGAAACCGGAATATAAGTACCAGAAAGCCGGCAGGGTTGTGGTGGAAGTCAGCGTCGACAGGTCAGGAAAAGTAACTAATGCCATACCCGGATACAAAGGTACTGACATCCTCGACGAATACCTCCTGAATGTTGCAAAGCAAGCTGCCCTAAAAACAAAATTTGAAGCTAAACCCGACGCTCCCGCGATACAAAAGGGCACAATCACCTATAATTTTGTACTGAGATAGTCAGCTGAAAAGCGGGAATGGCTTCATCAGTTCCCTTACCTTGTCGCCCACGGCAAGGATTGTTTTTTCATCATCAATGTGTGATAGTACTTCATCTATCATTTCTACAATAACCGGCATGTGCTCTTCCTTCATTCCCCTGGTTGTAATAGCCGGTGTCCCCACCCTGAGTCCGGATGTCAGGAACGGAGACCTTGAGTCGAAAGGCACCATGTTTTTATTTACAGTTATATGAGAGAGGACAAGAGCTTTCTCAGCCTTCTTGCCTGAAAGTTCCGGGAATTTGGTTCTCAGGTCGATAAGCAGCAGGTGGTTGTCGGTGCCATTTGAAATTACCTTGTAACCAAGGTCAACAAAAGCTTCAGCCATCGCTGCGGCGTTTTTCTTTACCTGCGCCTGGTAGGTTTTGAATTCAGGTCTTAGCGCTTCCATAAAAGCGACAGCCTTTGCTGCAATAACATGTTCAAGCGGACCGCCCTGAATTCCCGGGAAGACTGCCGAGTTCAGAAGCGACGACATCATCTTCAGTTCGCCTTTGGGTGTAGTAATACCCCAGGGGTTGACAAAATCCTTTCCCATGAGTATAATTCCACCTCTGGGACCTCTCAGTGTCTTATGAGTTGTAGAAGTGACAATATGTGCATATTTCAGTGGATTGTTCAGCAGCCCTGCAGCGATCAGGCCTGCCGGATGGGCCATATCAACGAGAAACATCGCGCCAACGGCATCGGCAATTTTCCTTATTCTTTCATAGTCCCAGTCACGGGAATAGGCTGAAGCGCCGCCAATTATCATTTTGGGCTTTTCCTTATGGGCAAGTTCTTCCATCATATCATAATCGACCAGACCATCTTCTTCCTTTACGCTGTAGGCCACCGGTCTGTACAGAATTCCTGATGAATTCACCGGGGATCCGTGTGAAAGATGCCCTCCATGGGCAAGGTTCAAACCCATGAATGTATCACCGGGCTTCATTATCGTGAAGAAAACGGCCATATTGGCCTGTGCTCCCGAATGTGGTTGGACATTTGCATATTCGGCGCCGAAGAGCTTTTTCAGCCTGTCGATGGCAAGCTGTTCAACCAGATCCACGATCTCGCATCCGCCGTAATACCTGTTTTCAGGATAACCCTCTGCATACTTGTTGGTAAGCACCGAACCCATAGCCTCAAGGACCTGGGGGCTGACAAAGTTTTCCGAAGCAATAAGCTCAAGGCCGGTCAACTGCCTCTGATGTTCTCTCTCAATAAGATTAAATATCAAATCGTCTCTCATGATAATAGTTGTATAACAAGTTATGACATAGCCACATATCAGGTACGCGACCTGAGCCGGCAGGCAAAACCCGTTTCAGTCGGCAAATATAATGCAATTAGGATACAGCCAAAATGATAATTCATCAAAAAAAACGGTATGAAATATCGTCCGGAAAAAGACTGTTTTCCGGCTTATTCTCCTGAAAACTGGACCAGCAAATCACGGTATGTACCGAATATCCTTGATTTGGAAACGAAGCCCACGTAATAGCCCTTATCAAGAACAGGCAGGTTCCAGACATCTGATTTTGTAAATGCATCCATAACCGTTTCAACTTTTTCTTCCAGATCGAGGTATACGGGAGGAATGGTCATCAACTCTCTAACCTTCACTGTATCATACAGATCGCTATTGAACATTATCTCCCTGACGTCATCAAGATGAACAACTCCCTGAAAGATATTGTATTCATCAACAACAGGAAAGATATTCCTTGTTGATTTTGAAATGGTTTTAACCAGTTCTCCCAGGTTGTCGGAAGCGTGAACGGTAATCAGGTCCCTTTCTATTTCCTTTTTCCAGTCCATCATTGTAAGAACCGCCTGATTCTTGTCGTGAGTTATCAGTTCGCCTCTTTCAGCGAGCTGGATATGGTATATTGAATGGCGCTCAAAGCCCTTGATGGTAATATAGGCAATGGTTGATGTGATGATCAGGGGTATGAGCAGTGAATAGCCGCCTGTTATTTCAGCAATAAGAAAGATTGCTGTCAGGGGTGCATGCATTACTGCAGACATTGTTCCTGCCATACCGACGAGTACAAAGCGGTTGTCGGGAAGGTCGATCAGGGCAAACTCGTTCAGAATACTTGCGGTCAGGAAGCCGGTCATGCCGCCAAGAAACAGAGTCGGTGCAAATATTCCGCCCACGCCTCCCGCACCCGTGGTAGAACTGCTGGCAACAACCTTCAGGAGGATAAGGCACAGGAAAAAAAGAATAAACACCAGGTATCCGCTTCCCAGCCTGGAAAACAGTGAATTCTGGAACAATGACACTGATTCCCCTTTAAGGAGTAGCATTATTGCATCGTAGCCTTCACCGTAAAATGCAGGAAAAAGAAAGACCAGGATTCCTACGACAAGTCCTCCGGACAAAATTCTTATATACATATTCCTGATTTTCTTGTATCGTGCTTCAATAAACAAAGTAAGGCGTGTAAAGTAAACCGAAACAAGTCCTGTTATCACCCCCAGAAGAAGGTACCAGGGGATGTTCTGCATATTTAACGGACCCGTTATTGTAAAGGAAAGGAGTACTTCATCGCCCATCAGGAACCATGCAACGGTGGCCGCGGTGACCGATGATATAAGCAGCGGCACAATTGACGACATAGTCAGATCAAGGAGAAGTACCTCAAGGGTAAATACGATTCCCGCTATGGGAGCCTTGAATATTCCTGACACTGCACCGGCTGCCCCGCACCCGATAAGCAGGGTAACGTATCTGTAATTCAGACCGAAATACCTTCCTACAGTTGATCCTATTGAAGAGCCGGTAAGTACTATGGGAGCCTCTGCCCCGACCGAGCCTCCAAACCCTATTGTGACCGTGGATGCAAGAAGGGAAGTCCAGTTGTTATGGCTTTTTATCCTGCTTTTCTTTCTCGAAATAGCATGAAGCACCCTGCTTACACCGTGCTCTATATTGTCCTTCACAATATACTTCACGAACAAAGCGGTCAGAAATATTCCTAGGATTGGATATATAAAATAGTGATAGCTGCCCGACTCCGGTGTGATACCGCCGGTAAGTATCTTCCCTGTATAATGGATGGAATTCTTGAGGACTGCTGCAGCAAGTGAACTGATCAGACCCACTACGAGGCTGAGCAGATACACGAGCCTCGTCTGATCGATTTCAGCTATCTTTTCTGAAAAGATTCTTCTTAAAGATTTCATAACCGACATAGCCATGCAAAGATAAAAACATTAACATAGCGTCTGTGTTTTTTAATTAAGTTTGTCTGTTTCCAAAAATCCCGGTGATGGTAGATTTCAGGAGTTACAGGCTGGAAAACGGATTAAGGTTGATTGTGAATGAAGATCGGTCGACGCCACTGGTTGCCATGAATATTTTATATGATGCAGGTTCGAGGGATGAGGATTCATCGCTAACCGGAATGGCTCATCTTCTTGAACACCTCATGTATTGCGGTACCGAGAATATCCGGGAATATGATCTTCCGCTCCAGCTTGCAGGAGGAGAAAACAATGCATTCACCAATAACGACATAACCAACTATTACATCACTCTACCGGCGGCGAATGTAGAAACAGCCTTCTGGCTTGAATCCGACAGGATGCTTGCCCCGGATTTCACGGAAGGGAAACTGGAAATCCAGAAAAACGTTGTAATAGAAGAATTCAAGCAAAGGTATCTCAATCAGCCTTATGGTGATGCAATGCTCCATCTCAGGCCCCTGGCATACAAAAGGCATCCATACCGCTGGCCGACAATAGGGATGGAACCCGCTCATATAGAAAGGATAGTCGTTGAGGATGTACGTCGCTTCTTCGACAGGCATTACAATCCCGGGAAAGCTATTGTAACGCTTTCGGGCAACATTACGCCCGGCAGGGCATACGAGCTGGCCCTGAAGTGGTTCGGCTCCATTCCAGCAGGTGAAGAGTATGTCAGGAATCTTCCTGCCGAGCCCGAACAAACCGGGGAAAGAAGACATACTGTTGAAAGGAATCTTCCTGCCGACGCCCTTTACAAGGCCTGGCATATGGGACCGCGCTCAGATCCGGGTTTTCATACCATGGATGTTATTACCGATCTGCTTGCCGGCGGTGAATCAGGCCGGCTTTACAACCGGCTCGTAAGAGACCTTAATCTTTTCAGTGAGATAAATGCATATATCACTTCAGATATTGATCCCGGACTTGTAATCGTAAGCGGGAAAATCATGAAGGGCATTGATCCTGAGACAGCTGAAAAGGCTGTTGTTCAGGTTATTCAGGAGCTCAAGGACACAGACCCTGCCGACTATGAGCTCGAGAAGGTAAAGAACAGGTATGAATCATCTGCAGTGCTTTCAAATACAGGCATACTGAACAAGGCGCTCAAGCTGTCGGTGTTTGAATTGCTTGGCGATGCCTCCGGGATCAACAGCGAGGTGGAGGCTTACAGGGCAGTAAGTAAAACAATGATAAGGGATGCGGCAGACAGGTATCTGAATCCGGCAAATTGTTCCACCCTGTATTACATTGCATCAAAAAAGAAAGGCAAATGAGCAGTTTCCGGAGAACACAGCCCCCCCTGCATCCTTTTGATGCACAAATTGACATCCCTTTAAAGTCGCTGACCCTGGGCAACGGAGTTCCGGTTTACATAATTGAAGCCGGCACGGAAGACGTTATCAGGTTTGAGTGTGTTTTCAGGGCAGGAATAATAAAGGAAAGCCGTCCTCTTCTGGCAAGTACCGCGAACATGATGCTCACTGAAGGCTCAGTCAATTATACGGCGGAAGAGATAAACGAAACGCTAGATTATTACGGGATTTTTCTGAATCTACAGGCTGAAAGGGACACGGCAAGCCTGACTGCCTATTTCCTCAGCAGGTATTTTGAAAAGGCAATGGAACTATTCGCCGAGATTCTCTTCAGGCCTGTTTTTCCGGGAACAGAGCTTGAAAAGCTGATGATGAAAAGGCTTAACTGGTACAGGATCAACAGGGAAAAGGTTCAGAAGATTGCCGGCGACCGGTTTCTTGAATCTGTTTTCGGACCGGCACATCCCTATGGCCGACAGGTAGCTGAAGCTGACTTCGAAGGTCTGAGTCCTTCAATATTAAGGGATTTCCACGGTAACTTCTACCGGCCGGAAGATATGGCTGTAATCGTTTCAGGCAGAATACCCGATTCTGCTGTAACTTCAATGGAAAAACACTTCGGCCACCTCAGATCCGAGAAAATTCAAAGCCCTGCTGCTGAAAGCCCGATTGAGGGTTTATCAGTGAAAAAGGATCATATCAGTAAGAAGGGTGCTGTTCAGACAGCTGTCAGGATAGGATCAGCCACAATAAACAAGCGGCATCCCGATTATCACGGGCTGAAATTCCTGAATGTGACCCTGGGAGGGTATTTCGGGTCGCGACTGATGAAAAACCTCAGGGAGGATAAAGGTTATACTTACGGGATTCACTCTATCGTGTCGTCATTCGACAAATCAGGATTGTGGATGATCTCGACCGAAGTAGGCCGGGAAAACAGTTCAAAGGCTGTTGAAGAGATAAAGAAGGAAATAAAGCTGCTGATGCAAAAACCGGTTGCGGCCGATGAGATGGAAGTCGTTGGCAACTATATGGCCGGAGAGCTTGTAAGATCGTTCGACGGGCCGATGGCAATCGCGGAAAGCTTCAGATCGGCGTGGGAATTCGGCCTCGACATGAGTTATTTCTCCAAAATGATGCATACCATCAGGACTATAACCCCCGAAGAAGTTCTGCAGCTGGCAAACACTTACTACAACATTGAGGATTTATACGAGATTACCGCGGGATAATGAAGTTCAGACAAATACATATACTGCTCTTTCTGATTATCCTTCCCTGTTTGCCGGGATACGGTCAGGACGACGAGGAAGCACCGGCTGCCCCGACTTTGCTTTTTGCAACAATAAACAAGGATAACGGCTATACCGAATTGTTATGGACCTCAAATACTGAACCCGACCTTGCAGGCTATGCTGTATACAATTTTAGGAACGGAGAGGGATATATTATCGATTCTGTTTTTAATATCTCGGCTACAAGTTATTCTTTCAGGAATCCCTGGTCGGAAAGCAGGCAGGAATGCTATGTAATAGCAGCATTTGATGTTTCGAGGAATATAAGCCGGCTATCAAACGTATTATGCACCGTTTATTCCATGGCCAATCCTGATCCATGCAACAATCTGATCGGGGTATCCTGGACATCATACAAATCATTCCCTTATGAAGTTCTGCGGTATGATGTTATGGTTTCGGAAAATTCCGGTCCATACTACCTTGCGGAATCAGCAGGAAGCAATGAAAACGGAATAAGCCTTGGCAGCATCACTGAAGGCAGCAGGTATGATTTCATCATAAAGGCTGTTCTTGAGAACGGCCAATCTTCCTCATCCAACCCGACATCAGCCGTTGCCAGCCTTACAACTCTTCCGCGATGGATCAATGCCGACTATGCAACTGTGACTGATGACGGTGAAATTGAGTTATCATTCCATATTGATTCTTCCTCGGATATAGATACATTCGCCCTGGAGAGAAGGACAGGATATTCAGGACCGTATCAGCAGATTGAGCTTTTCACCGGAGGCGATACAGAGTCGCTTTCATATACAGACAGGTCTGCCCGTACTGATGAGATTAACTTTTACCGGCTTTCTGCAGTTGTTTGCAGGGAATATGCCCTTACCTCAAATACCGCGTCAAGCCTGAAGCTCTCGTTGACCAACACGGGCAACGAAATCATCCTTAACTGGAACAGATACCGCCAGTGGTTAGGATCTGTTTCATCCTGGACCATCCTTGCCGACAAGGGAAAGGGCTTTGAATATGAAGCTACTGTAAGTCCTGACGACACGCTTTATGTCATAAGCATACCTGAAATCATGCATGAACTGAAGAAGGACGAACTATGTTTCAAAATAAGGGCTACCGAAACAGGAAATCCACACGGAATTAATGGTGAATCAGTTTCAGGGAATGCATGCACGACCATTGAGGAGCTTGTAACCCTGCCAAACGTTTTCACCCCCGACGGCGATGGAATAAACGATCTGTTCAGGCCTGTTATGACCTTCACTCCGGCAGAATACCGTCTGACAATCTCCGACAGGAGGAGGAAGGTCGTTTTTGAGACATCCGACCATACAGAATCGTGGGACGGGACCTCGGGCGGTTCACCAGTGGCCCAGGATGTATACATGTGGTTTCTGAGGGTGACAACACCATCGGGCTTAAGCATTGACAGAACTGGTACTATTACTGTTGTAAGGAGAAAGTGATTCCATGACAGGCCTTGTGAAACAATCAATCAGTACCATTTTAGCTCAATAACGTTATATTTGTATCCGGCATAAAAGACATAATGGTTTTTATGGGCAGCAAGGACATATTTGACGAGGAAGACATTAAGCTCATTAATTCCGAATACGATTCTCTGATAAACAATATGGTCAGATGCAGGGAACCGGGCGACCATGAGCTTATTGAAAAGGCTTTCAACGTTGCCAACAAAGCTCACTGGAATCTCAGGCGCAAATCGGGTGAACCCTACATCATCCATCCCATTGCCGTTGCAAAGATTGTAAATCAGGAAATCGGTCTGGGCGCCCGTTCAATTGCCACCGCTCTTCTTCATGACGCCGTGGAGGATACTGATTACACGCTGGAGGATGTTGACAGGGATTTCGGACCGAAAATAGCGACGCTGATCGACGGCCTGACCAAGATCTCGAGTTCAACCTACGACAAGGGGACCACCTCGTCGTTGCAGGCAGAAAACTTCAGAAGGATGCTTCTGACCCTTTCCGACGACCTGAGGGTGATACTGATCAAAATAGCTGACAGGCTTCATAACATGCGGACCCTTGATTCGATGCCCGAGCACAAGAAGATGAAGGTCGCGGGTGAAACCATTTTCCTATATGCTCCTCTCGCCAACCGGATAGGTCTGTACGCGATAAAGAGCGAGCTTGAAGATCTCAGTTTCAAATACCGCCAGCCCGGCATTTATGAGGAGATTGCCTCGAAGATGAGGCTTGGGGAAAAGAAGTATTATTCACTCATCAATAAATTCAGTCTCCCCATTATAAACAAGCTCAATGAATCGGGCCTGGAATTTGAAATAACCGGTCGTCCGAAATCGATATTTTCCATATGGACCAAAATGCAGTCGAAGAATGTGCCTTTCGAAGAGGTTTACGATGTTCTGGCTGTCAGAATCATATTTGATCCCCTGCCGGGTATTCCCGAAAAGACAACCTGCTGGAATATCTACTCGGTAATCACTGACACTTATCTTCCGAAGCCCGACAGGCTCCGCGACTGGGTCAGCCGGCCAAAACCCAACGGTTACGAGGCTCTGCATTTAACGGTAATGGGACCGGAAGGTCACTGGGTAGAGGTTCAGATCAGGAGCAGGAGAATGGATGAGATAGCAGAGAGGGGCTATGCCGCACACTACAGGTACAAAGGAGACAATACGCCGGAAACCGAGCTCGACAAATGGATAAAGAAGATAAGATCTATGCTCGAGAATCCCCTCGAGAATCCGATTGAATTCCTGGATGAATTCAAAATGAATCTTTTCTCTTCCGAAATAATGGTTTTCACACCAAAAGGAACACTTGTCAGCCTGCCCAAAGGAGCATCGGCACTCGATTTTGCCTATGAGATCCACACCGAGATCGGAAACAAGGCCATCGGGGCCAAGATCAATCATAAGCTTAATCCGATCGACACCATACTGATGAGCGGCGATCAGGTTGAGATAATCACATCCGATATTGCCAAACCCGAAAGGGAATGGCTCTCATATGTTTGTACATCAAAAGCGAAAGAAGCGATAAAGAGTGTGCTCAGGGTCGAATCGACCAACAGGATTCAGAGAGGGATGCAAATCCTTGAGGAGAAACTGGCAGAAATCGGTGAGTCGCCAAACACCGAAATCCTCAGAAAGCTGATGCAGTCATATGACATTCCAAATAAGGACGAGCTCTATTCGGGTATAGAACTTGGAACGGTAAACCTCGATAACCTGAGAAAGATCATAAGGAAATCGCCTGCAAAGAATGTAATAAAATACTGGGAGCTGAAACTCCTTGGTTCAAAAAAAGATAAGAAAGAGGAAGAAGGGGCAAGAAAGGGAAAGATCGATCCTTCATCACCTTTCCTGCTGAGGGAAAACATTGAAAATGCCGGTCAGTCGTATGAAATAGCCAAATGCTGCAACCCTATCCCGGGAGATGAGGTTATAGGCTACCATTCCCCGAAAGGATCGATAGTTATTCACAAGCCTAAATGCCCTGCTGCAATCAGGATAATGTCAAATGAAGGTAACAGGATACTGCCGGTCAGATGGACCATTCATAAACTGGTGTCCTTCCTGGCGAGGATAAAGATAACCGGGGTTGACAGGATAGGTCTGGTAAATGACCTTACCAATATTATTTCATCCGAGCTGAAGGTAAATATGACCAATATCAATTTCAGTGTAAGGAATGGTATCTTCGAGGGTACGATCGACCTTTATGTTCATCACACGCGAGACCTTAACAACCTGATACTGAAATTGTCCAATGTAAAGGGAATTGACAGCATCAACCGTGTAGAGGACTTTTCGGAATAGAACAGCGATAATCCTGTTCCGACGTGCATACTTTATATAAAACTTTCGGAAATACCATAACATTAATGGCTGAAAAAGATAAGAGGTCCAGAGTCAAGCAGATTTTCACCGAATACCTTGAGGAGAGAGGGCACAGGAAGACACCTGAAAGATTTGCAATTCTCGACGAGATCTATTCAAGGACGGGACACTTTGATGTCGAATCACTGTACATCTTCATGAAAACCAAGAAATACAGGGTTAGCAGGGCTACCCTGTATAATACCATCGAACTGCTTCTCGACTGCAATCTGGTTGTAAAGCATCAATTTGGAAAAAACATTGCACAGTACGAACGTGCTTACCAGTGCGGCCAGCATGACCATCTTATAGATATTGAAAGCGGAAAAGTCATTGAATTCTGCGATCCGAGGATACTGGAGATTATCCGTACGGCGTGCAAACTACACGGGTTCACCCCGATGTACCATTCGCTCTATATCTATGGCAAGCATATCAAGCCGGCTGAAACCAAAAAAGGGGATTGATATATCCCCTTTCTCTGTATCAGACAATTGATCCTTAAAATGCGAAACCAAGCGCCAGACCCACCCTGACCTTAAGGCCTTCAATTTTTGTAACATCCTCAGGCTCACCACCCGATTTAATATCTATACTGCCATCGGTGTAATGGCCTCCGAAGAAGAAATCAATCACGAATCCCTTTTTGAAGATCCATTGCCTTCCGAAGGCAAGTCCACCACCATAAGAAGAGTATTGTCCCTCATTATCCCCTTCTTTGGACTCATAACCGAACTTATTATATCTCAGGTAGGGAGCGAAATAAAATCCGTCAATCGCATTGTTCCTGATATAAAACTTGCATTCGGGAGTAAGGATCAGTCCACTGAATTTCGTTTTACCCAGGGTGTAACCCATATAACCCACTCCCATTTGAGCTGACACCAGGTCCGAAATCTCCCTTTCGTAGAAGATGGAGCCGGTTCCAACAAGGAGCGACAATGTATTTACTTTCAGTACATTCTTTTCAGGTGCAACAGTCACTTCGCTTTGAGCGAATGAATTCAGTGCAAACGCTGAAAATAAAAGAAGAATAACGACTTTTTTCATCATAATATAGTTTTAATTTAATGTTTTGATTGTACCCCGCTCAAGCGGCAAAAAGCATATGAATGAAAATCAGATAAATATGTGTTTATACATTTGATATACGCGGGTTTCATTTTTCTAAGCCAATTAATCAGTTTATCTAGCCTGTAAAACAAAACTGTAGCATGAGTTTTCCTCATTTATCAACATAATATTATAAACGTGATACAAGCATTGATTATTTTGTAACTTCGGAACCGTGATTTTAATTTTGAGGATACATCATGAAGATTGACATATTACTTGGCCTTCAGTGGGGTGATGAAGGAAAGGGGAAGATTGTGGATGCCCTGAGTCCCGATTATGATATTATTGCCCGTTTCCAGGGAGGACCCAATGCCGGTCACTCGCTTGAATTCAACAATATCAAGCACATACTGCATCTTATCCCGTCGGGTATATTCCACCCGGGCAAGATCAACATCATCGGGAACGGTGTTGTGCTTGACCCTGCCGTTTTCCGTCAGGAGATTGATAATCTGGGTATACCGCTTGAAGAGTTGACCAAAAGGCTTGTAATTTCTTCAAGGGCAAACCTTATTCTTCCCACGCACAGGATGCTCGATGCTGCTTACGAGCAAAAGAAAGGACATTTAAAGATAGGATCAACACTGAAGGGTATCGGACCGACGTACACCGACAAGACGAGCCGTAACGGTCTGCGAGCAGGCGATATAATGCTGAAGGATTTCAGGCAAATGTATGAGGGGCTTAGTTCAGGACACCTTGAACTGCTCAGGCAGCTCGAATACGAAAGCGATATCAGCAAATATGAAAAGGACTGGTTTGCCGGCATTGATCTTCTGAAAAAGTTCCGCGTTGAAAACACGGAATACCTTATAAACGATATGTTGTCGGCTGGCAGGAAAGTACTGGCCGAGGGAGCTCAGGGCACGATGCTTGACCTGGATTTTGGTTCCTACCCCTATGTTACCTCGTCAAACACTATCAGTGCAGGAGCCTGCACCGGTTTGGGTGTTTCTCCAAAGACCATCGATGAAATATTCGGCATATTCAAGGCATACTGCACCAGGGTGGGCAGCGGTCCCTTCCCCACCGAGCTGAACGATGAAACAGGAGAGCTGCTCAGGAAAAAAGGATCTGAATTCGGTGCAACCACGGGAAGGCCAAGAAGATGCGGCTGGCTCGATCTTCCGGCACTCAGATATGCCATAATGATTAACGGCGTTACCAGACTTTTCATGATGAAGTCGGATATCCTCTCAGGTTTCAGCACAATAAAGGTCTGCAGCTCATACAGGGTTAATGGCCAGGACGTTGATCAGAGACCTTATGATAACAATGCTGCTATTGAGCCAGTCTACACTGAACTTCCTGGCTGGCAGGAAGATATTACAGGAATAAGGAAATACAACGAACTGCCTCTTAATCTGAGGAATTATGTTGAATTCATTGAAAAGCAGACCGGAATACCTATTACTATAGTATCCGTGGGGCCCGACAGGAATTCGACTATATTCAGATAGCGGAAGCTTATCTCCTTACATAAATCCAGGCATCTATCTCCACCGTATCACGGAACTGTTCAAGCCTTTGTGCCGCGCGTGCGTATTTCTCATGCGATTCAGCCACAACAAGCTCGAACATGCTGTCGGTCATCCTGATTATTTGCGGATCATAGCCCATCTTTACATATTCTTCCGCCCAGGCCCTGGCATATTCCGGAGTTAAAAAACTTCCTACGACAATATTGTACTTTTTCATTTGCGCCTCATAGGCTGCCTTTTCCTGTTCAGCCCTTAAAAGACTGTCAAGTCTGGCTTCCTCGATAGCCTTTTGCCGGTTCTCAGCCCGTTTGATGGAATCGGCAACTCTTATGCTGTCCTGCTGGGCAAGCAAGATCTCAAGCTTTCTGGCCTTCTTACCGAAAAGACCATTCTGTTTTATTTTCTTACACGACACTGGTAAAACCAGCAATACTGCCAGAAGAAACACCGTAATTTGCCTCATAATCGATAATTAAGATTAATTAACACAGGGCTAAAGCTAAAAACTAAAACTTCAAAAATACAAAATATTGAAAGCCAATCCAAAGGATAAAACTTTTTTAGCTGCCTGAAAAAGGGAAATGATTTAAAATGATTTTGTATATTAGGCTCCTGAAACACCAGGTCTAACAATGTAATTACGTTGTTATTACATTGTTAGTACATATATAATAACATAAAACCACGTTCATGATGAAACCCACATGTATTGCATATACAAACACTTATGTATATAATTATCAAACATGTGCGGTTCCCTGTCTGCCGACAGGCAGGCATCCGACCATTAAAATAAATTATATATCGAATGAAATCAATAATTCAGTTCTTCGAAGAGAGTGTTGAAAAATATGAAAGCAACGTTTATCTGTGGGAGAAACCCCAGGACAAGTATGAAGGAACAACCTATGGTGAGACCAGAAAGCAGGTGTATGAATTTGCAGCCGGTCTTATTGCCATGGGAGTAAAACCGGGCGACCGGCTGAGCCTGATATCCGAGGGACGGAACAACTGGGTAGTCGGTGAGCTTGGAATTCTCTATACCGGTGCTGTAAATGTCCCTCTTTCGGTAAAGCTCAATACTGAGGAGGTCAAGTTCAGAATCAATCATTCCGAAGCTCGTATGGTTCTTGTCTCTTCGATACAGGCGGCAAAGATCAAACCTGTTATAGGCGAATGCAAAACCATTGAAAAGATAATACATCTCGATACCCAGGAGGAATACGAAGAGAATGAGATTCATTTCAATGAAGTCAGGAAAATAGGAAGGGAATGGCTTGAATTACCCGGGAACAGTGAGAAGTTCAATGAGATCCATTCAGCTGTCAAACCCTCTGATTTTGCCAATATATGCTATACATCGGGCACCACAGCCGATCCCAAGGGAATTATTCTGACTCACAGCAACTATGTGACCAACGTTTACCAGTCGTACAGTCTGATGGACATACCATCTTTTTACAAGACTTTACTGATTCTTCCGTGGGATCACTCATTCGGACACACCTGTGCCATATATGCCTTTATGGGCAAGGGTGCCAGCGTAGCCTCCGTGAAAACCGGAAGGACTCCAATGGAAACTCTCAGAAACATGCCGGTCTGTCTTAGGGAGATCAAGCCCAACCTTCTGATGAGTGTTCCGGCCATTGCAAAGAATTTCCGGAAGAACATTGAAAAAGGCATTAAGGAAAAGGGCAGGATGACGGAGATTCTTTTCAATCATGCCATGAGAATATCATATTCGTATAACAAGGAAGGATGGAACAAGGGTTGCGGCCTGCAGAGGCTTAAAAAACCACTGATAGACCTTTACGACAAGATCCTGTTTAAAAAGATACGTGAGAATTTCGGCGGGGAGCTTGATTATTTCATTGGCGGCGGTGCGTTGCTCGACATAGAGCTCCAGCGCTTCTTTTATGCAATCGGCATCCCGATGTATCAGGGATATGGTTTGAGTGAAGCCTCACCTGTCATCTCATCAAACTCAGCTGCCCGTCACAGGCTAGGTTCCTCGGGTGTTCTTGTAAGCAATATGGAACTTAAGATATGCGACGATGACGGGAATGAACTCCCTGTCGGAGAAAAAGGTGAGATCGTAATAAAGGGAGGCAATGTCATGCACGGTTACTGGAAAAATGAAGCAGCCACAAGGGAGACAATTAAGGACGGCTGGCTGTATACCGGCGACATGGGCTATATGACGGATGACGGATTCCTTTATGTACTTGGACGGTTCAAGAGCCTGCTGATTGCCGATGACGGGGAGAAATTCAGTCCTGAAGGAATCGAGGAGGCCATCTCGGAACAGTCGAAGTATATCGATCAGTGCATGCTTTACAATAACCAGAAGCCATATTCGGTAGCTCTGGTAGTCCCGAATCAGCATGCTCTCAAGTCATATCTCGAGGAAAAGAATCTCACGGCCGACTCCGATGATGGCAAAAGGGCCGTAGCGATGCTTCTTGAGAATGAAGTCAATGAATACCGTTCGAACGGGAAATACGGACATATGTTCCCGCAGAGATGGCTTCCCGTCGCAATCGGCATCCTTGAAGAAGGATTCACGGAAGACAATGGTCTTATGAACTCTACCATGAAAATAGTCAGGGGCAAGATCATGGACCGCTACATGAATCTTATAGACTACCTCTACACTCCCAATGCAAAGGATGTATGCAATGAGTGGAACATGGAGGAGATAGAGAAGATGAAGCTCGGCTAAAGAGAGCTCCTTATTTTTCAGACAACAAGCCTGCTTTTGAACGGAAGAAAGGTCATGAAATCGGCATGATGCACGATATAGGCTTCTGTTGTCCGTTTCACAAGATCTCCCTCATTGGCATGAGCTGCTATTATATGGCACACCTCAGGCGGTACTCCGCATTCTTCTGCAAGTGAAACCCCCGAGAAAGGATGTCGCAGGTATTTCCCGTAACGGCCCTGGATGGCCTTTCCGTTCTCATCCAGCTCATATTCAAGCAATTTGCCCACATCGGCAAGGATGGCGCCTGCTATCAGGACGTCCATGTTCACCCTCAGGTTATCGCCGAAAAACTGATTCATCATCTCACCGCAGGCTTTTGCTACATGAACCACGCACCTCTTGTGTTCCATAAAGCTAACCTTCATGTCGGGTCCACAGAGCAGCGTGAAAGGGATAGTATCAAGATCATCAGCCGTCAGAACACTTTTTTCGAGAGCTGTTTCCCATGTTTTCGCGGTCTTCTCTCTCAGTGAGTCGTCTTTTATCCATTCGAGCTCGGGCCAGAGTTTGTAAACTGTATCGTTCATTTGCCGCCTCCTTTTCATTAAAGATTTGAAATTATTGCATCAGTCATTTCAATGGTCGATGCCGCTCCATTCCTGACCACATCCGGCGAACCTGTCATCTTCATCATGTCGTAGGTTTTGGTCTTTCCTTCCCTTATCGTCAGGGCTACCGCATTTCTTATCCTTCCGGCAATGGCTTTTTCGTCAATATAATCCAGCATCATGCATGCTGATTCTATCATTGCTATCGGGTTGACGATAGGGATTTCGTATCCTGCATATTTCGGAGCTGATCCGTGTGTTGGTTCAAAAACTGCTATTCCGTCCTCCGAAAACTGGGCGCTGCATGCAAAGCCAAGTCCTCCTATAAGGCCGGCGAAAGCATCCGAAACAATGTCGCCGAACATATTACCGGCAACAATCACTCCGTAATCTTCCGGGTTTTTCGTCAGCCACATCATTTGTGCATCAATATTTGTATTACGGAGTTGTATTCCGGGGAAGGAGTTTTTCTGTGTCTCTTTCGCCATCTTCCACATCAGGCCTGATGTTTCCCTGATCACATTTGGCTTTTCACAGACAGTGACCGATTTATATCCGTATTTCACTGCATGTTCAAAGGCAGCGTTAAGTATCCGCTGTGTGGCTTTTCTGGTAAAGATCCTTGTTGAAACTGAGATTTCCTCAGGAGGTACGTTTCCATAATTTGACCTGAACTTAGGATGAGTCATCAGTGCCTGATGAACCTGTTGGGGAGGATTGGTCCATTCCACTCCCGAGTACAGTCCTTCGGTATTTTGCCGGAAGATTACCACATCGACCACGGGCTCTTCAATTGCCCCTCCCCTTCCCCTCCTTATGAAGTTCAGCGGATTTCCCTTGTACGATCTGCAGGGTCTGACACAAATATCGAGATTGAATTTCTGTCTAAGCCCGACAATGGGGCTTGAATAAACAAAGCCTTTATCCCTCAGCGAAGGATCGAGTTCAGCCTTTGCTTCTTCGTTGGGCTTTGAGGTTATGGCTCCAAAAAGAGCTATCCTGTGAGTGCTGATAAGGTCAAGGGTTCTCTGAGGTAAAGGGTTACCTTCCCCGCGCCAGAGTTCCCAGCCAATATCGCCATTTACATAATCTGCTTCAAATCCTGAAGCATCAAGGACTCTTAGAGCTTGTTCCATAACTATATTACCGATGCCGTCTCCGGGCAGGGTAACGATTGTTCGTTTTGCCATATGCCGGTTATTGTTTTAGTATCCTGTAAATTTAAGAAAATTAAGTATATCAGAATTGATATAATTCTGTTGTAATTCAGCTTAATTACACGAAAAAATCAGTATATTTATAGTTTAACCTCCAGTAAAAAAAGCATGCGTACATTATCTCAATTAAGTCCGGCGCCTATCTGGATTTATTTCGGGGAGATTTGCAGGATACCTCGTTTAAGCAAAAACGAGGGCAAGATCAGAAAGTATCTTCTTGATTTTGCATCACTGCATAAACTCGAATCAAAGGAAGACCAGGCCGGGAACATACTTATCATCAGGAAGGCCTCACCGGGAATGGAAAACCGCAAGACGGTGGTACTGCAGAGCCATATGGACATGGTTGGTGAAAAGAATGCCGATCATCCGCATAACTGGCATACCGATCCCATCATTCCGTATATTACCGACGGCTACGTTGCAGCTAAAGGCACCACTCTCGGGGCTGACGACGGGATCGGCATTGCCACACAGCTTGCCATCCTGGTCAACCCGGCTGTCAGGGCAGGAAAAATAGAATGTCTCTTCACTGTTGATGAGGAATCGGGAATGACAGGTGCCATGAACCTGCAACCCGGTTTTTTTGAAGGAAGGACATATATCAACCTCGATTCCGAGGACGAAGGCATTCTCTACATAGGATGCGCCGGAGGAATTGATACTGTCGGAGACATGCCATACAGGAGAGTCCCGGTCAGAAAAGGGAGCTGCGGTTTCAAAATCTCACTCACAGGTCTTCGCGGTGGCCATTCCGGTGATGAGATACACAAGGGATTCGGAAATTCAGTGAAGATAATGAACAGTATTCTGGACGAGCTCACGAAGAAGTTTGGAATACAGCTAAGCAGTTTCAGCGGTGGCAACCTCCGGAACGCCATCCCGAGGGAAGCTTTTTCAGTGATTGCTGCCGAAAGTATCCACAGTCAGGAGATTATCGACCGGATCGGGGAATTTTCTTTCAAGCTGAAAGATGAATTTGCCGACCTGGAGAAGGATCTGAAGCTTGCCATTGAGGAATGCGAAACACCGCCAACAGTTATGGACGGGGAAAGCCAGCAGAAGCTGATTAAAGCTCTGGAATGCTGTCCTCATGGTGTTATTGCATGGTCGAAGGATATGGAAGACCTTGTGGAGACTTCCAGCAACCTGGCTTCCGTAAACTTTGCCGGTAACAACAGGATCAGGATAGTGACCACACAGCGGAGTTCAGTCGAGTCGTCGAAACATGAAATTGCAGGCATTGTAGGGGAATGCCTGAAACTTGCCGGTGCCAATGTAGTTCATTCGGATGGTTACCCCGGCTGGAAGCCTGATCCGGGATCAGAAATACTGAAGATCACTTCTGAATCGTATGAGAAGCTCTTTGACCGCAAACCCCTTGTAAAAGCAATACATGCAGGCCTCGAATGCGGTCTTATCTATGAGAAATTCAGCGGTATAGATATGATATCAATTGGCCCGACCATAAGAGGAGCACACACACCTGAAGAGAAGATAAAAATTGATACCGTCCAGATGTTCTGGGACCTTCTTGTCGATGTTATCGGCAGAATCCCCGCTATGAGCAACGAATAAAAAACTGATATCCCTGGCCTCATTCGACGGCAAAGAACTCATCCTTGCCTGCTCCGCAAACAGGGCATACATAGTTATCCGGCAGGTCGCTGAAATCGGTTCCCGGCTCTATTCCTGACCGGGGGTCTCCCTTATCCGGATCGTAGACAAATCCGCAAACATCACACTTATACTTTCCCATATGACAGAATTTTATTTTTTGATTTTTCGTACCGTATCGATTATGGTGCCATCCACCCATTTTATTGCTGCAACAATTTTCTCATCGAACACGGGCTTCGAAGGTTTTCCGCATATCCTTTCTGCCTCCTCTTTCAGTTTTTCAATAGTGGTTAAAGGAAGTCCGCTGTTCCGTACACTTTCAATAAGATCTTTCCTGAGGGGATTGATGGCGATTCCCCGTTCTGTGATTACTACATCAATAAGTTCTCCCGGGCCGCACAGTGTGGTAACCTCGTCAACAATGACAGGTATCCTGTCGCGGAACAAAGGCAGGGGAATTATGACATTCCGTGCATGAAGGCAGTTCTGCCAGCCTCCGATACCGTGAAGCAGGTAACCGTCGGAATGTGTCACCACATTCCCGTTAAAATTCAGATCAACTTCCGTGGCCCCAAGTATCATTATATCCATCATGCTTGTCAGGTTGCCCTTTGAATGATAATTATAGGCATTGAAAACCGGATAAGACACATGTTTGGGATTTCTGGTGACTGATTCAACCGATTCAAGGTCGAAAACCTGAGCATCGAGGATGTATTCCATCTGTCCCTGTTCAAGCATTTCCACCATGTACCTGGTACTGCCTCCGAAGCCGAACTTCGACTTCCATCCCTTTTTCCTGAGTATCTCATGAATAAAAACCCCTATAGCCAGCGAGGTGCCCCCTGCCCCTGCCTGCATCCTGACATTGTCTTTCAGTATGCCTGATTTTTCAAGGAAGGCAGCGGTTAGTTCTGCAATCAGCAGTCTGTCGGGGCTTTTTGTGATCTGTGTTGTTCCCGAAACAATTTTTTCGGGTATTCCTATTTTATCGACCACTACCACATAATCCACGTAGTTGCCTTCTATTTCCATTGGTAAGCAAGGGATATCTACAAGGTTGTCGGTAACTACAATAACCTTGTCGGCATACATTGCATCGGCTTTTGCATAACCCAGCACCCCGCATGCAGAGTTGCCTCCTGTTCCCCTTGCATTCCCGAACGAATCGGAACTGGGAGCAACAAGAACAGCAATATCAATTTTTACCTCACCGTCCTGGATTGCCTGAACCCGTCCGCCGTGCGATCTCAGTACGGCAGTACCCTTCATTCTGCCCTCCGACACAAACCTGCCAAGAGGACCGTTCATACTGCCTTCAATCCTGTTTATCGTCCCGTCTTCCAGGTATTTTATAACAGGTTCATTGCATGGAAAAGACGCCGATGGGAACCAGACAAGATCCCTGACACCCATTACCGAAGCTATTTCGAAGATCCTGTTGCTGATAAGGTCGCCATCTCTCAGGTGATGATGTGTAGAGATGGTCATCCCATCGCGGATTCCGCAGCGAAGAAGAGCTTCCTCGAGGGTTGTCACAACCTTGTTTCCATCAGGCGGAAAGTCGGTACACGACGGTATTGGTGGACCGTACCTGTTTCCTGAAGGCCTGTATTTTCCGACGCCCCTGAAAGGAATTGCAGGTTTGCCGTTTAGCTCTGTCATGACAGCCCTGCCGGCTGCATTGATCACAGTCGGAATAGACATAATAATTGATTTTTAATTGGTTATCATGCTTCAGCAGGAGACTCATCTCTCCATCCGGGTTCAAGAATGCCCAGTTTAACAGCCAGATCGATAGTTCTCAGGGCTCTTGTCACTACAGGAGGATCAATCATCTTTGAACCGAGAGCAACCACGCCAAGGCCTTTTGAAAGAGCATCCTCATAAGCAATTACAATCTTTTTAGATTTTTCGATTTCATCTGTCTCGGGCGCAAATCCCTGGCGTATCACTGCTATCTGTCGCGGGTGTATGCAGCCCATACCCTCGAATCCAAGCGCTTTTGAAACTGCAACGTTATTCCTGAGTCCCTCCATATCGGCAACGTCAGGAAAAACCGAATCGATGGGCTGGATTCCCGCGGCTTTTGCTGCATTCACGATCCTGTTTCTCGCGTAAAGCGTTTCGTTACCCTCCCTGGTCCTTCTTACTCCCATGTCGGCTGTCAGGTCCTCCAGTCCGACAGCCATAGCAACAACGCTTTCATCCGCCCTGGCAATATCAAACGCCAGCTCCACTCCCAAAGCACTTTCAATAATAGGCATTAGATAAACCGGATTTGTCAGGCCCGATTCTGCCAGGATATTCCTGATGCGCTCTGCAACTTCACGTACGTTTTCAGGGTTTTCACATTTAGGTATCAGTACAAGGTTGACATTCTGAGGAATAAGGGCATCAAGATCGTCCATTCCCCTTTCTCCCTGATTTATTCTCACCATTCTTTCCGCACCTCTGAAATCGAGTTGACGCAATGCATTCCTGACCAATAATCTTGCTTCATCCTTTCTTACGGGGGCCACGGAATCTTCCAGATCGAGAATGATCCCGTCAGCTGAGTGAAGCCCGGCATTTATCATAAGGCTTGGGTTATTCCCCGGAAGATAAAGTCTGGAAAAGCGGAAGCGATCGCGAAGGGTAGAATATTTGTACTCTTCGGGAAAATCAGGCAGAAAGTCTATCCTGATCCCGGTAAGTTTCTTCACGGCTGCCTCGAGCCGGGCCATAATAACAAAGGGAAGGGCTCCTGAATCATCTATTTCCAGATGAGCATTCGCAATCCCGAAACAGCCGAGCATTTCGGAACACAGATTTCTGATGGATTCGCCATAAAGCGTTTCCACCTTTGATTTCAGATCAAAAGTGATCCCGCCTTCATTTTTCAGACAGAGGCTTAGCCGGCAGTCGGACCTTATCCTGGGACCTGAATTTCCTGTTACAGCACAATTACTATCCATGATGCGGGGGATTATTGATGTTTTTAATAAATATCAATTCATTTCCATTATCACCTCATCCTGCATAACGGTCTGTCCCGGAGTAACTTTTACCTCCGAGATCACACCGTCTCGTTCTGCCTTTATCTCATTCTCCATTTTCATTGCTTCAAGGGTAAAGAGAGCCTGATTCTTTGTAACACTGTCTCCCGGTTTGACAAATACCCTTACAATGATACCCGGGAGAGGGGATTTTATCTCGGTTTTCGGTCCTCCCGTTTTCTTTTCTATCTCCTTAGGAGGCTCTTGAACAGCCGGCCTGGCAACTATTGGAGTCTTATCGGGCTTTGTCTCACGTTCTATTTCAACAACGTAATCCTCATCATTTACCTTTAGCCTGGCTACATTTCCGGTATGGGACAATATACTCACATCGTATTTTTTCCCTTTTATTAAGAATTTGAAGTTCTTCATATTGTTTTTCTTAGATAATCAAGTCGATATTCCGCTTAGGTAAAATTACCGTAAATTCCTCATACTGTAAAATTTTGAGCTCCATGGCGAATAAGTTCTGGACACCCTTTTCATTGTGATCACATCACTCTCTTCATCGTGCATATCATTGAAATACAGATAAAGAGCTGTGGCGATAGCAGCTTCGGTATCCAAACCGGTCACTGCCGGTTCCTCTGTAAGGGTTTCGGCAACTGCCGGTTTTTCTTCGCCGGGTGCAAGGGATTTTTTTACAAGAGGTACAATTATCCAGATTACAAACCATAGAAGAATAATGGCTATCAGAATAATATTCAATACAATCAGCAGCCTGACAGCAGCGGCATCATCAATGTTCAGGCCGGACATAATTATTGGAAAGTAAGGCATAACTGTCTTCGTTTATAAAGGTATATTGGCGTGTTTTTTCATTGGGCCCGGGTCCTTTTTTGTTGCAAGGGTTCTCAGTGCCCTGATTATCCTGAAACGTGTATTCCGGGGTTCAATCACATCATCGATAAAACCAAATTTTGCAGCTTCATAGGGATTTGCAAACTTGTCACGGTATTCATTCTCCTTTTCAGCGATAAAGGCGGCTTTTTCTTCCGGATCGCTTATCTCTGCTATAGCCTTACCCTCAAGTATTTCAATGGCTCCCTGTGGTCCCATTACTGCAATCTCAGCTGATGGCCATGCATAGTTGATATCGCCGTGGAGCTGCTTGGATGACATTACGCAATGGGCTCCGCCGTACGATTTGCGGAGTGTAACGGTCACCTTGGGCACAGTTGCCTCACCATAAGCGAACATAAGCTTGGCACCATGAATAATTATACCGCCGTATTCCTGCCCGCTTCCCGGAAGGAATCCCGGCACATCGACGAGTGTCACCAGGGGAATATTAAAGGCATCGCAGAACCTTATGAAACGAGCGGCTTTTCTCGAAGCATCAATATCGAGCACACCGGCCAGGAAGCTTGGCTGGTTGGCAACGATTCCAACCGGCATCCCACCCATTTTGGCAAAACCCACTACAATATTGCGCGCGTAAGCTGCATGAACCTCGAGAAACTCAGCATTGTCGACAATCTTGAAAACAATGTCCTTTACATCATAAGGCTGATTGGGATTCTCGGGAATCAGGCTGTTTAGATCCTCTTCCTTGCGGTCGATGGGATCGTCGCATTCGGTAATGGGAGGATCCTCCATATTGTTCTGAGGGAAATAGCTTAGCAGTTTGCGGATCAGCATAAGACCCTGTTCCTCTTCATCCACGACAAAATGGGCCACACCCGATTTTGACCCGTGAACTCCAGAGCCGCCAAGATTCTCCGTCGTTATATCTTCTCCTGTTACCGTCTTTGTCACTTTCGGACCGGTCACGAACATATAGCTGCTTTTCTCGCTCATTATAATGAAGTCGGTCAGAGCGGGAGAATACACCGCTCCTCCGGCGCATGGTCCGAATACCGCGGATATCTGGGGAATAACCCCGGAAGCAAGTATGTTCCTTTCGAAAATCTCTGCATAGCCGGCAAGGCTTCTGACCCCTTCCTGGATACGTGCTCCGCCACTGTCGTTGATACCGATGACCGGTGCTCCGACTTTCATGGCCTGATCCATTATCTTGCAAATCTTCTGTGAGAATGTTTCCGACAGCGAACCGCCGAAAATTGTAAAGTCCTGGGCAAAAACATAAACCACCCTTCCGTCTATTGTACCGTATCCGGTTACCACTCCGTCGGTCAGGATTTTTTTCTTGCCCATGCCGAAATCCTCGGTCCGGTGTGTGACAAACATATCGAATTCTTCAAAACTTCCTTCATCGAGAAGAATGTTTATCCGTTCCCTTGCTGTCAGTCTTCCCTTGGAATGTTGATCTTCAATTTTTTGCAAACCACCTCCGAGACGTGCTTTCTCTCGCATCCCGATAAGATGCTTAACCTTTTCCTGGCTATTCATATAAATATTGTTTTATTTACTGTTTGAAATATATAATTAATCAGAGCTGTTTCTCCTGTTCGTTTCCGGGATGTTCGCAAAGCTCAATAAGCACACCGTGAGCCGAAGCCGGGTGAAGAAAAGCGATATCCAGACCTTCAGCTCCTTTCCTGGGACGGGTGTCGATCAGTCTTACCCCTTCATCTGAGGCATGTTTGAGTTTCTCCTCAAGATTTTCCACCGCGAAGGCAATATGATGAATCCCCTCTCCCCTTTTCTCAATGAAGCGTGCAATTGTTCCCTGGGGATCAGTCGATTCCAGAAGTTCGATTTTTGTCTGTCCCACCATGAAAAAGGCAGTTCTTACTTTCTGGTCTGCGACTTCCTCAATATTATAACATTTCAGGCCCAGAACCTTCTCGTAAAAAGCCATCGATTCGTCCAGGTTTGAAACTGCTATACCAATATGTTCTATATGTGTTGGTTTCATAAAAACACCAGATTTTTTAATGAGTATAATTAAAGCAAAATTAACAGCTTAAAATTAGCTCATGCAAACAAAAATCATGTTTGGCAATAATATTTGGATGTTTTTCTATATCAGAAAGGAAACTCTTCAGGAGTTGTTATTTCGGTTTCCTTTATTTCAGGTTTTGTTGCAGCCACATGAACGGGATTTCCGTCGACGAATATAGCCTTGTATGGTGTTACCGGACATGCATATTCACAATGCCCGCATCCGATGCAGATATCCTGGTTTGTTTCAGGGATTACCAGGTTATCCTCATAAGGCACCATGTACACTGCTTTCGTGGGGCAGGACTCGGAACAAGCTCCGCAGGCTGTCTTTTCTGTCTTTACAATGCAATTATCCTTGATGAAAACGACTTTTCCTATCTGAGTAAGTTTCTTTGCTTCCAGGAGAAGTGGTTTGAGGGCATTTGTAGGGCATATTTCAGTGCATCGCGTGCAATTGAAGGCACAAAAGCCTCTGTGATAATCCATCACCGGTTGCATGAATCCTGAAATTCCATACTGTTTAATAGCCGGTTGAAGCACATCGTTGGGGCAGGCGTTTATGCAAAGGGAACAGGCCGTGCATTTCTCAGTGAATTCCTCAAATGATCCGGCGCCGGGAGGGCATACGGGATATGTTCTCGGTTCCTTCACTGAAGATGCCTTAGCGGGAACAACAGTTCCCTTTTTTTCCTGACCGCCGGCTCCATGGCTTATCCCGAGAAACATCAGAAGCGATCCTGCAACAAATTTCCTTCTTCCCTTATCCGTTTTCTCCGCTTTTTCCGGTTTCTCCACTTTCTCCCCTGAAGCAATAAATCCATATGAAAGAGCTTTCTCGGGACATACATCGATACAGTTGAAACAATTCACGCAACGGCTGACATCTATATTGTAATTAAGGAAATCGATGCACGACGATTTGCATCTTAATGAGCATCTGCCGCAACGTGTACATTTGCTTTCTTTAAACTTCACCCTGAAAATCGATACTTTCGAAATAAGTCCGAGGAAAGTTCCCACGGGGCAAATCATGTTGCAGTACAGCCTTCCCTTTACAAAGGACATGATACCCACCAGCAGTAAGAATACCGTAGGCACTGCATAGGAAAGCGGATTGAAAGCCCTTATATCAACATGATGAAGTGTATAAACATCGAATTTTCCAAGCACCCAGGTAAGGAAATTATTGACAAGCAGGATAATGGGTTTACCGAAATAAGTCATGAACCTCCCGAATATGCTATAGGGATCCAGTAGAGTGACCAGATAGAGCCCCCAGAAAACAGCTGTTCCGAGAGTGAGGGCCAGCAAGGTGTAACGGATCAGGGTATGAGGTTTTTTATAACCGTATCTTCCGAATTTCCTTTTGACCCTTTCTCCCATCCTGCTGAAATAGTCCTGCCCTATTCCCAGCGGACATAAAAAAGAGCAGTAAGTACGGCCGGTAAGGAGCGTCAGCATAAGGACTATCAGGAATCCCCCGGCAAGCATTGTCATCAGGTTGATATATTTCAGTGCTGACGGAACAAACTGAAGATAAAGAAGGAAGTCAACATACTTCTCCGGGATTACAGCTCTGAAGTCTGCAAATACGCAAATGAAACAGATCAGGACGATTGTAGAAAATAAGATCCTGAATTTCCTGAGAAAGGAAGATGTCATTTCAAATTACATTTTTATACGCCTGATATTCAATGAATCCAAATTTGTTGTTCCAAGTCCCATCTTGTAAGCTATCTGGATATAATCGATCTGCTGAGGATCAAGGTTGAGCATTCTGGCGGCCGCGGTATCTCCTGCCACCCAGTCGGTGGTTAATATCTGGGATTTCATCAGTACGAGGTCCTCTTTTGAAATACCCTGAGGGCCGTGTTTCACCATTACATTATAACAATCCACAACGTTTAGTATGGGTTTCTTTTCAAACATTGCATAGTCGGCAATGCACTGGTGAAGGTCATTGGCATGCCAGTATCCCCTGTCCCATACCACTCCCATCATATTTTTAAGACAGGCCGTCATCCTGGTGGAGTTATGGTCTTTAAGTATGGGAACATTTATGAAGACATCGGTTGTCAACACCAGTTCGTGAACCTTTGCTTTCTTAAGCTTCACGGCTGTAGGAATTTCTATTTCCTGATAATAATTCTCTGTATTGGCCGGAACAACCTTTGCTCCGCCTGCTTTGGCAGCTCTTTCTATTCCCGAGTTACGGTAAGCGTTTATCCAGTTGTCGCAAGTATGGTCAAAAACGTATACATCCTTTGCTCCTGCCCTGAAACAATGCTCGATTATCCTTTTAACCAGATCAGGATTCGTGTTGGCAGCCAGCTCGGGAACAACATCCCAGCCAATATTGGGTTTTACCAGAACCTTCTGGCCTTTTGTAACGAACATCCCCATTCCGCCGAGTTCCTGAATTCCCAGATCAAACATGGCAGCAGGTTCACCCCCCATTAGTGCAACCATATCATATTTTGCATGAGATGCCGGTGCCCCCAGAAGCTTGTTATATCTGCCGAAACTTAATGCTGCTCCGGCAGCAATACCAGCTCCGACTGATTTTCTGAAAAAATCCCTTCTTCTCATAATGGATCGTTCAGGTTTAAATTATCAACTGAAAAGCTAACAAAAATACAAAATATTTTTATTATAACTTCAATTATTTAATAGCTCAACCAGCCCTGACATACCATGGTAAGGTAACAGTAAAGTGGATAGTCATGAATAATATTTCAAAATGTCGTTGCATTCCTCTGGTTGATATATAAAATAAGTAAGGATAAGTTGTTGTAAATCAATTTTTCTCACATCACACGAAAAGGCAACATTTATCAGTAGAAAGGGATAAAGAGTTATTCCCTGATGACTCAGGCAATTTTCCGGGTTGCCATGTATCTTGCTTAGGTCTCGTTGTATTATTTACCAAAACTCTAATGCTATGGCAAGCTATCGTTAACCGCTGTATCTTTTTGTCTTCAGCACATATATAAGTAATCAACAGGAGCACCACAAAAAGAAATCTTTTGAAGAGGAATACAAATGTCTTATACAGTCAGCAGTATTAAGATAGATGAAAGGTATTTCCCATAAAAGTCACGCTCCCGCGGAGCTTAACATCCGGGGGGGGATGCCGTACCTCCGGTTTCACCGGAGGTTATTAAAATCCTTCTCTTTCAGAGAAGCTGCCGGTTGATGGATGCTCCTTCAGAGCATGTCATATCCATGGAGTTTTGTGACCAGTGTATGATACAGTAATCCTTTTGATTATGTCCCGGCATATCAGGGTCCGGGAGTTTTATGATGAAAGTATGTTAAAGTAATTCTTATGCTCCTGGTTCTGTATGTCAAGATCAGGTAGTTTTGTGATAGTAGTCGGTCAAAGTAATCTCACCATTTTTATCACTTTTTGTCGCCGGACATTTTTATCAGGCGGTAAATTGAATATATATTTGTAATATGCATAATGACATATTTACTAAACTCCAATATAAAAGGTTATTTATGAAACCCACATGTATCAAATACAAACATGCATTAATATAGTTTTAGTCATGTGGGTTCCCTGTCTGCCGACAGGCAGGCATCATACCACTTAAATCAATATTATATCATGATGAAAGTATTGTATTATGATTGTTTTTCGGGTATCAGCGGCGACATGAACCTCGGTGCAATGATCGATCTGGGTATTGATGTAAGTTTTCTCAGGTCGGAACTGGATAAACTCAATCTGGAAGGCTGGGAACTTATCTCGGAAAAGAGTCAGCGTCACGGGATATCGGGCACAAAAGTCACCGTAAGGCAAACAAAGCACGAACATGTTCACCGGCACCTTCCGGATATAGAAAGAATAATAAAGGGTTCCGCTTTATCCGACAAGGTCAAAGATCTGAGCATGAAGATATTCATGAGAATTGCCGAAGCTGAATCAAAAGTTCATGGAGTTGCGCTCGACCACGTGCATTTCCATGAAGTGGGAGCAATCGATTCAATTATTGATATTGCCGGTGCAGCCATCTGCTATACTGCCCTTGATGTTGATGCCGTCCATGTTTCAGAACTTGAGCTTGGAAGCGGTTTCGTCATGTGCGACCACGGCAGGCTCCCGGTCCCCGCACCGGCTACTTCGGAAATAGTCAGGGGAATCCCGATAAAGCTTGGAGGCGTTGATTTTGAAGCAACAACACCAACAGGAGCTGCCATTGTAACAGCTCTCGGAACCAGATTCGGAAACCAAACGGCTCTTTCAATAACAAAAACAGGCTATGGGATAGGACAAAGGGAACATCCGACTGTTCCGAATGTTCTCAGGGTTTTTCTCGGCGAAACAGCCGGTGACCGGATACAGGGGCACAGGGCGGTTCTCCTGGAAACAAATATTGATGACATGAATCCCGAGTTTTATGAACATCTTTCGGAAAAGCTATTTATGGCAGGCGCCGCCGATGTGTTCTTCACCCAGGTGATAATGAAAAAAGGCCGCCCGGGTGTAAAACTCAGCGTCATCTGCGAAAAAGGGGCCGAAGGCAGGTTGAAGGAGATAATCTTCACTGAGTCAACGACAGTGGGTATGAGGACCTTCGAATTCAGCAAGGATACGCTTGCAAGGGAAATATTCAAGCTTAACACTCTTTACGGCGAGGTAACCTTTAAAAGATCTCTTTTCAACGGAAGGCAGGTATCGCTAAAACCCGAGTACGAAGAGTGCAGAAAAATTGCCCTGGAGAGAAACATTCCCATAAAGGAGGTATATGCCAATATCATGTCGGCTTTTAGCAAACAATAAATGACAACGATGACTGAAAACAAAAGGGACAGGCTTGATAGCGTGATCAGTGAGCTGAATTCCTTTGTTATTGGTTTTTCAGGTGGCGTTGACAGTTCCTATCTGCTCTTCCGGGCACATACATTACTGAAGGACAAGGTTATGGGAGTCACTTTACATACACCTTATATTCCACTGTCGGAAATTGAAGAAGCCATCGGGTTTGCGGAAGCCCATAAAATCAACCACAGGGTACTGGAGCTTCCGTTTCCTGACCAAATCAGGGAAAACCCGCCCGCCAGGTGTTATATCTGCAAAAAGATACTTTTCGATCATCTGCTTCGTTTCGCAGCTGAAAATGGTTTTGCACATGTGGCCGACGGTTCCAATGCTGATGATGCCGTTTCGTACAGGCCCGGTCTGATGGCTCTCAGTGAACTGGGGATCAGAAGCCCATTGATGGAAGCCGGTCTTACCAAACTGGAAATAAGGAGTCTGTTAAGAGATGAAGGACTTGAAATAGCGGATAAGCCCTCAATGACATGTCTTATGACACGGATACCGTACAATACAGCGGTTGGTCCTGACATACTTGAAATGGTGGAACAGGCAGAAGACTTCCTTAGCGCTGCCGGTTATCCGGGAACCAGGGTCAGGATCCATGATAAGCTGGCGAGAATCGAATGTCATCCCGAATATCTTGAAAAAATGATTCAGTTGCCTGAAAGGGAGCTGATTGCAGCCAGCCTGAAAAAAATCGGGTTCAGATATGTATCTTTGGATCTCGAAGGATACAGATCAGGCTCGTATGATGGTGAAAACACAGGAAAATGAACAGAAACGATATTGAAAAACTCCTTACTGAGATAAGGGACGGCAGTAAAAGTGTAGAGGAAGTCCTGAACATACTACAGGACTTCCCCTACACGGATCTTGGCTATGCAAAAATCGATAATCACAGGGAGATAAGGACGGGATATCCCGAAATAGTATATTGCGCAGGCAAGACGACGGAACAGGTCATTGGTATCTTCAGGCTGATGGCAACAAAGAATAACAATATTATCGGGACCAGAGCGGGGAAAGAAATGTATGAAGCGATCAGGGAGATTCTCCCTGAAGCTGTCTGGTACCCTGAAGCAAGGATAATAAGCATCCCCTGCCATGAAATGGAAAAGCCCGACACTGCCATTGCAGTTATCACTGCCGGCACTTCAGACATTCCTGTTGCGGAAGAAGCTGCTGTGACAGCCGAACTGTTAGGGAATACAGTGGTGAGAATCTACGATGCGGGAGTTGCCGGGATACACCGCCTGGTTGACAAGCTTCCCGAAATAAGGAAATGCCGGGTGGTAATAGTGATCGCGGGCATGGAAGGAGCCCTGGCAAGCGTGGTTGGAGGACTGGTAAACAAACCGGTGATAGCGGTCCCCACAAGTGTCGGATACGGTGCCAGTTTCGGAGGGATATCCGCTCTCCTGGCAATGCTTACAAGTTGTTCGGCAGGTGTTACGGTCGTAAATATCGACAACGGATTTGGCGCCGCCTTCTCCGCGAGCATGATCAACCAGATGAAGTGATCAGCTATAATGGCCGGCAAGCTTCTCCTTTCAACCGCATACCTCCCCCCTGCCATCTACTTCAGGCTCATACGGGATGCTGATACCGTAAGTATCGAAGGGGAAGAAAACTACATCAAACAAAGCTACAGGAACAGATGCCGGATATTGTCCTCCAACGGTATCCTGAACCTTTCAGTTCCTGTTACAAAGGGCAATATGCTGAAAATGCCTGTAAAGGATATCCGTATCGACTGGTCAAAACGATGGCTGCAGATACATACGCGGTCAATAAGCTCAGCCTATGGAAGATCGCCCTTTTTTCTTTATTATTCAGATAATCTGTTCAGCATTTACAATAAGAATCACCGCTTTCTCATCGACCTTAACCATGAACTGATGCTGGAATGCCTCAAGCTTCTCAATATTAATAAGTGTATTAATTACACTTCTTCATTTGAAGCTCCCGGAGATAATCCTGACGATTACAGATATAAGATTTCACCCGGAAATGAACCGGAGTTTATTTCCGACCCATATATTCAGGTATTCGGAAAGGAAGGTTTTGTACCGGGTTTAAGCATAATCGACCTTTTATTCAATTTGGGTCCCGATGCTGCCATGTATTTGTAAAAAAAGGCGTCTCAAAGGACGCCTTATAATATATATCTCAGATAAAGTTCATCAGAAGCCGAACTTATAACCAAATGTTACCGAGAACATGTTTCTGTTGTTTATCAGATCGGCCATTGGTGTATCGTAGTAAGAATCGTAAAGCACATATTTCTGTTCGTTCCTCAGGTTGGTAAAACCGAAGTCGATGCTCAGGTTCTGCTCCCTGAAGCCGATGCCTGCAGAAACGGACCTGTTGAAGAAATCCCTGTTTACCTCACTTTCAGCAAAAACTTTTCCGTAATAGCCGTAGCCTCCTCTGAAATAGAGTTTATTAAACCTCAACTCTCCTCCCACGCGCACATTATGCACAGGTTTCAGAGTTGATTTCAGCATCAGGTTCTTTTCTCCGTAATCATAGCCATCGCCTGTTTCCGAGAACTTCAGCGTGCTGTAATCAACGAATTCATAATCAACGCTGATGAGCCCTGCCTTTTCAATCTGGTAAGCCACTCCGGCGAGCGCCCTGAAAGGAGATGTCAGGGCATATTCATAAACCACATCTTCGTTATAGAATTCATAATGCCCGCCATCGGTAAAATTGGAGCTGATATTATCGTAAAACCTCTCATCAATTTTGTAAAGTGTGGGGGAATGGAAGGCAAGACCTATCCTTAGTTGCTCTATCGGTCTGATTATGGCTCCAATCTTAAGGTTAATCCCCGTTCCGGTATTCTCAAAATGTTCAACATAGGTAAAATCGCTGAATTGTGAATCGAGCAGGTAATCAGCTCTTTCAAGATGCTCAAAGTGCCCGGTATACCTGATAGTGTTTATTCCAAGAGTAGCTCCGAAGTAGACTTTGTTCGAATAGTTGCCTCCTATCGTAATGGCATGTTCAGCGGTGTATCCTTCGTTGTTTATAAGTCGCCTTATATTCTGACCGTATTCGGAAGAAGGATTATCGCCATAGTTTGAAAAGACAGTACCGTAATATCTTGCTCCGGATCCGGTAATTGTGTCAATGATCCAGGCATCGTAAGCGATTCCTGCAGCGCCCGCCAGGTCGCCGTAGTACACTCCGTAACCATCATCAGCCCAGGAATCGGCCATCGAACTGGTTAAACTGTTCCCCTGGATTCGCGTTGAACTGTTCAGGTTATTAGTCTTGTTGTAAGCATAACCGAAATTAAGGGAGATCAATCCGGTTGTTCCGTTCCCCTTGATCAGGTTTCCGACAACACCTGCCTGTCCGAGGTTAAAATTATAAAGGTAATCATCATTGATGCCGTTGAAACCGGCTGATGCCTTTGCATGAAGAAGCTGAGGCGTCACGGATATTTCAGAGGATCTGAACACACCGATACCCGCGGGGTTTTGGCTGAAAGTCGACATATCGCCCCCGAGGGCAGTAAATGCGCCACCCATCGACATAAACCTAGCTGAACCGGTATAGAAGATCTGGGAATATCTTAAGGCATCATCTGCATTCTGGGCTTTCATCCCACCGGATAAAAGCAATGCTGCCGCGATTATTATTGCTGACCTTTTCATAATAGCTGTTATTATACTATTGTCGTTTATTAAATATGAAACCCTCCTGATTTCAGATTCTTTTATGTTAGTTCGATGAAGCATGGAGGTTTCGGTTTATTTTTTATTATTTAATGGACTACCCAGGCATTCTGTACAGAATACATTGACAATCAATAAATTAATTCGTTTTTAATTATCTTCTCCCGCCTGATGACGATCGGCTGGATGATGATGATGAGCTTCCCGATGATGAGGATCCTCCGGAGTATGAACTGCCGCCGGAGAAAGAGCCGCTGCTTCTCGACACCGAGCTGCCTCCGCTGTATGATGAGCCTCCGGAGTATGAGCCTGACGAGTATCCGCTACCTGAGCTTCTCCTTGAAGGAACCGTGTAGGAACCGGGGTTGCTGTATGATGAGCCTGAGCCGGACCTGGATGGAGCCGAGTAGGAGGAACTGCTTCTGCTGGTTCCGGAGGAGCTTGATGAGCTGCTTCTCTGGACGCCTGAAGGCCTGGTAGTGGTAGTTCCGCTGTTCACCCTTGTATTGTTGTATGAAGGTCTGGTACTCATCCTTTGATTATTATACGTAGGAGTATAGGATCTATTCACTGAATTGTATTCAGGAAGGCTTGAAGCAGGTCTCCTCGACTGGGTGGCGCTGGTGCCGGAGCTTCCCTCGGTGGTGGTTCTTCTCTGGCCTGTAACAGCCTGCTGAGAGCCGACTACCGGGGTGCTTGTTCTCCTCGAAGTTGTTGAACTGACGGTACCGGTTGAAGGAGTTCCGGTTACAGGTTCGGTACTTCTTCTTGATGAAGCAGTTCCAGTAGTTCCGCTGGTTCCGGATATACCCGAGGCGCCTCCGCCTGACCAGCTGGTCGACATGGTACTGGGCCTGTCTCTCCTGCCATAATTCACAGTCTTGTCGGAGAAAGTATATGGGCTGTAATATCCGCCATAATACCAAGGTGAGTACCAGGAACTGTAGAAAGGACTGTAATAACCCATTCCATAGTAGCTTCCATAGTAGTAAGGTCTGTAGAAACCACTGTAGTAAGGACTATAGAAGCCGCTGTAATAAGGGCTGTAGAAATCGTAGTAGAACGGATCGTAGTACGAGTACGAATACGGGAAACCGTAGTAGTAGTTATTGAATCCGAACGAGGGGTAAAAGCCGTAATAGAAGGGATCTCTCCAGTAAGGGTTGAAATAGTTACCGTAGAACCTGTTCAGCCTTCCGGCATATGAGCCGTCGTAATAATCGTACCTGTTGTCGTAAGACCCTGCATCAGCATAATCGACAGCATCTGAATATTCATCTGACACCAGGGTATCAGCGGCATAGATGTTGTCGTAATATGACTCTGATCTCAGATTGCCCTCCGAAATCTGATTCCGGTCGCTGATCCTGGCTTTTGTTACCGGCTGATCAGAACTCACATAATACAGGTCATCATATTCTGTTCCCACATAAAGCCCTGACGAGCAGGAGGCGAGAGTCAGAAGGGCAAGGCCGAGTATGTAATTTGATGCTTTCATCGTGGTTATTGTTTCCTTTTGTTTAATTCATTTTTCATATATCAAAATCCATACCAAAACATTCGGTTATGAGGATCATTACAGGTTCGCGGTCTAAGCAGGTTCGCGGTTTTAGCAAATTTAATTCTTTTTGACAAAGTAACAATTATTTTCAAAACGCTTATCAGTCGATTTTAGTTTGTGAGGAAATCAGCTATACTGATTTAATTCCCGGCGTTAAGCTTAATATTTTAAATTTCCATTATTTAACTAATTTTACGACCGGTTTTTTAATAGTCACAATAATATCCACTTATTCACCAGAAAATGGCTAAGTTTCTTACAGACAGGGAGGAGAATTATGCACAATGGTACAACGACCTCGTGATCAAGGCTGACCTTGCCGAGAATTCGGCAGTAAGGGGGTGCATGGTTATCAAGCCTTACGGTTACGCGATATGGGAAAAAATTCAGGCAGGACTTGACAAGATGTTCAAGGACACAGGTCATGTCAATGCATATTTTCCTCTTTTCATCCCAAAATCCTTTCTCAGCAGGGAAGCGGCACATGTTGAAGGATTTGCAAAGGAGTGCGCCGTTGTCACCCATTACCGGCTGAAGACTGACGAGAGTGGCAAGGGCATCGTGGTCGATCCCACTGCAAAACTGGAAGAAGAGCTTATCATACGTCCCACCTCGGAAACCATTATCTGGAATTCATATAAAAACTGGATTCAGTCGTACCGCGATCTTCCCATACTCATTAACCAGTGGGCCAATGTTGTCAGATGGGAGATGCGTACCCGCCTGTTCCTGAGGACTGCAGAGTTCCTGTGGCAGGAAGGCCATACAGCTCATGCTACAAGTCAGGAGGCTGTTGAAGAAACTGAAAGGATGATAAATGTCTATGCCGATTTTGCAAAGGAACATATGGCGCTTCCTGTTATAAAGGGATATAAAACGGAAAATGAACGTTTCGCGGGAGCAGTTGACACTTATACCATAGAAGCTCTGATGCAGGACGGTAAAGCCCTTCAGGCAGGAACCAGCCATTTCCTGGGACAGAATTTTGCTAAAGCCTTTGACGTTCAGTTCACTGACAGGACCGGCAAGCTGGAATACGTTTGGGCCACCTCCTGGGGAGTGTCGACCAGGATGGTCGGAGCGCTAATCATGGCACACTCCGATAACAACGGACTGGTGCTTCCGCCCCGGATTGCTCCACTCCAGGCAGTAATTGTTCCGATATTCAAGACCGACGAACAACTTCAGCTTATCAGTGAGAAGGCAAGGGAGATAATGACCGGACTTCAAAATGCTGGTATTTCGGTAAAGTATGACGACCGCGACAACCTCAAGCCCGGTTTCAAGTTTGCCGACTATGAACTGAAAGGAGTTCCCGTCAGGATAGCGATCGGACCCCGCGACATAGAAAACGGCACGGTAGAACTTGCCCGTCGCGACACCCTGCAGAAAGAAACGGTGCCTGCACAAGGCCTGCCCGAAAGATTAAAGGATCTGTTTATTGAAATTCAGGCCAGCATATATAATAAAGCGCTGAATTTCCGCGATGATAATACCTATAAAACCGATGACTGGAAAGAATTTACCGATATTATCGAAAACCGGGGAGGATTTGTACTTGCCCACTGGGATGGGACTACTGAAACGGAGGAAAAGATAAAGGAAGAAACAAAAGCAACCATCAGGTGCATACCTTTCGATTCCACTGAAGAAGATGGCCTTTGCATTTATTCCGGGAAGCCTTCAAAAAGACGTGTCGTTTTTGCAAGATCATATTGAAGCAGGCTGCAATTCGCGTAATTTTTCTTAATTTAGAGTTTCAATACCATTAAAAACGCCAGACAATGTCCGAACCGGAAGACAAGAAAACACAGATTATCAATACCCTGAAAGAGAAGTCACTGCTGAAGCAAAAGGTATTCGACAATACACTGGAATGGTTCAACGTGCTAAAGGATATACTTAAGGAACTTTCCAAAGATGTAAACAGCAAGCTTGGAAACGTTGACGGAAGGATTAAGATGGAATATACAGACAGGAGCAACTTCGATGCACAGCTTAAAGTAGCCGGTGACATCCTTCTTTTCAGCATGCATTCCAACATATTCCAGTTCGACAGGGATCATCCCGCGTGGAAGACGCCTTATATTCAGAAGAACAGGAACAACGCCTATTCGGGGATGATCAATATTTACAACTTCCTTCACGACTCATTCAAATACTCCAGACTTGACGACCTGGGCTACCTGATTGCCAGGATTTTCATCAACCATGAAAACCAGTATCTTGTTGAAGGAAAAAGACAGATGGGAATGCTTTTCTCAAACTACGGCAATGAAGCCTTAACACGTTCGTCGCTTAAGAACATTATATCGACAGCTATTCAATACTCCCTTGAATTCGATCTTCTGGTACCTCCCTACGACACGGTAAAGATTGCCACGGTCGGCCAGGCTGAGGCAAAGATCCAACATTCCAGGATAATAACGGGTAAACGTCTAGGATTCCAGTTCAATTCTGATGATGTTCTGCTCAAAAGCCAGAATGAAACCTGAAAATGAAGATATTAAAAGATTAAAACTGATCCGGAGATTCATTTGCTTCCAGATACTTGTTTTTGTTTTCCTGCCTTCCTTTTCACAGCAACAGTCAGACACTGATTCCACAATCAGGGCAGGTAATTATCTTCCTGCACCCAATATCAGGAAAATAAGGATTTCCCTTCCCCATACCTGGAGTTCCTATCCATCAGGTCTTATTCCGCCATCGGGAAACGACAGTCAAAGGACGATGATCTTCCTGGATTCCCTGAAGAACAGGGCTTCCAGAACTCTGATAACCAAGAAACTATACGATTTTATTATCATTGACCGCGATCCTCAGACCGCAAAGGAGATGAATGCTTCAGGCGAAGAAAGGTACATGGGTTCTGAAGGCCTTAAAATCAGGAACATAGAAATAAAAAGGCTGAATGTATTCGGCACCAACATAAACACTCCCGACTTATTCGATCCCAACCGTCTGGAAACACTTCTGAACAAAACGCGTTTCAATACAAACGAGATAATAATAAGAAAAAACCTCCTTTTCCGCTCAGGCGACACCATCTCCTCCCTTACACTGAGCGACAACGAAAGGTACCTCAGGGAGCTTAACTTTATTGACGATGCAAGGATTCTTGTGCTTCCCGTATCTGATTCGCTGGCTGACGTCATTGTTGTCACAAAGGACATTTATTCGCTTGGGGCCAGGGCGAGTCTTGCAGGTGTCGGAAAAGGTATGGTGTCGGTTTTTGAAAGGAATATCTTCGGTATGGGTCATGAATTCGGTGTCAATGTCCCATGGGATGTTGATTCAACCGATTCACCCGGATTCGGGGTGAACTACCGGATAAACAACATTGGCAAAACATTTACCAACCTCGGGCTTTACTTTCAGGACGGTCTGGGCAGGAGAAGTTATGGAATAGATATCGGAAGGGGACTTATAAGCTCTTCCACAAAATATGCAGGGAACATTACACTCCGCAGGACAATCACTTCCGAAGATCTCGATTCACTTCCCGAACCCCACCCGGTAAAATATAATCTTCAGGATTACTGGCTTTTACGATCCTTTCTGCTTAACAGCAAGTCTGTCACCCGTCTGATTATCGGAGCACGGTATATCAATAACAATGTCTTCCTGCATCCATATATCGAACCCGATTCCTACTATCATCTTCAGCAATACCGTCTCTTTCTCGGTTCGTTATCCTATTCCGTTCAGAGATTCTACAAAACAAGCCTGATATACGGTTATGGCCGTACAGAGGACATTCCCCACGGGTTTTTGTTCAATATAACTGCCGGACAGGAATTCAGTGAGTTCAAGAACAGGTATTATACCGGGGCATCCCTTTCTCTGGGAGAATCATTCGGGAAAATCGGCTATCTCCATTCATCAGTTTCATTCGGCACCTTCATAAACCAGAAAAGGACAGAACAGGGTATTCTTTCGCTGAGGACCAGTTATATCTCAACACTTGCCCATATTGGAAGGTACCGTAGCAGAAACTTTGTTAACGTTGAATACACAAGAGGTTTTGACCGGTACAGGGATGAATTCCTTACACTCATCAGGGATGACGGGTTCTCGGGATTCAGTAACGATTCAATAAGCAATGCCCAAAGGCTCACCATTAATCTCGAGACCGTTCTTTTCAGTCCTGTGGATTTCTACGGTTTCAGGTTCGCGGTGTTTGGATTCGCGGATGCCGGTTTTCTTTTCGGCACAAATCAGATTTTGTCGAAGGGCGATTTTGCGTCAGCCGTCGGACTGGGCATCAGGGTAAGAAATGACAATCTCATACTGAACTCATTCCAGGTAAGGCTGGGTTTTTACCCTAAGGTACCCGACTATTCAAAAACAACAACTTTAATGGTGTCCGGCGAACAGATGCTTAAACCTTATAATTTTGAACCCAGTCAACCATCCATAATACGATTCAGATAGTCATGTCACTCTTTGAAGAATTCAGGACCTTTTCCAGGGAAAACAAGCTGTTTGCTGAAAATGACAGGATACTGCTTGCCGTCAGCGGAGGGATCGATTCAATGGTTATGCTTCATCTTTTCACAAGGATGGGGTCAGACATAGTGGTTGCCCACTGCAACTTCAAACTCAGGGGAAAGGAGTCGGATCTGGATGAGGAACTGGTAAAAAACTATGCTACCGTCAATAAGATCCCTATTATTTCTGCTTCATTCGACACATCGGGATATGCCTCTGAGAAAGGTATTTCCATACAGATGGCCGCCAGGGAACTGAGGTATGACTGGTTTGAAAAGATAAGAGCCGAGAAAGAATGCAGTCTTATTGCTGTAGCACATAACCTGAACGATAATATAGAAACCCTGCTTATCAACCTGACCAGGGGAACAGGCCTTAGCGGACTTACCGGGATGAAGCCATTGTCCGGAGCCGTCATCAGGCCCCTTTTGTTTGCAACACGCGCCGCCATTGAAGAATATTGCATTGAATGCGGGGTGCCTTACAGGGAAGACAGATCAAATGCCGAAACCATATACGCCAGGAACAAGATAAGGCATCTTGTTATCCCGGTGTTAAAGGAAATCAATCCTTCGGTCGAAGAAACACTCAACGAAACCGCTGTACGGCTTGCCGGCCTTGATAATATACTATCCTCTCATATCCATAACATCCGGTCGAAGCTATCATCGGAAAGAGGCGGGTCGCGTATCTTTGATTGTGAAAAACTGGCGGAATACAGTGGCAGCCGGCCAATGCTTTTCGAACTCTTCCACCCTTTCGGAATTACCGAACAGCTTGCAGGCGACCTTCAGAAACTGATCAGGACCGGCGGCACGGGAAAGCAGTTGTTCACATCTTCCCACGGGATACTGCGAAACAGGGATGAGATTATTGTCAGTCCCCTGGGCAACAAGCACCGGGATCACATAGTCATTGAGTCGCCCGGGGATCTGTTGAACCTGCCCCTGATCAGGTCAGTATCGGTTCACACAGTGGATGAAAACTTCAGTATAGCCCGCGATCCCCGGATAGCCTGCATCGACAGGGATCTGATAAGCCTGCCTCTTATTGTGAGAAGATGGAGGGAAGGTGATTGGTTTTATCCGCTGGGCATGGCCGGCAGGAAGAAACTCAGCGATTTTTTTGTCGACAGAAAATATTCCCGTCTGCAGAAGGAAGAGACGATGATACTTGAGTCGGCGGGTAAAATTGTTTGGGTAATGGGCGACCGACTCGACGACAGGTTCAAGATAACAGAATCGACCACGACAGTGTTGCTTATTGAGCTGAGTGACAGTGAAAATGAAAAATCATAAGTCTGCTGTCCCTTAAGCGGGTTCATCAGCCGCGTGAACCATGGATAGCCCTGTCTATCATAAGAAGATCAGCCAGTGCAATGGCAGCGGCAGCCTCAACAATAACAGGTGCCCTGAGAGCTATACATGTATCGTGTCGTCCCTTTACATTAAGCCATGTCATTTCTTTTCTTCCGAAATCGAAAGTTTGCTGTTTCACGGCTATTGAAGAAGTAGGTTTCACGGCAACCCTGAAAACAATTTCATTCCCGTTCGTGATGCCCCCGTTAATGCCTCCGGCGTTATTGGTCAGGGTTTTGCCTGTTTCATCCACGAAGGAGTCATTATGTTCCGAGCCCTTCATTGAAGCAGCCCTGAATCCTGATCCGAATTCTATCCCCTTAACAGCCGGAATTGCAAATACTGCATGGCTTATTGCTGATTCGACCGGATAGAAAAACGGTTCCCCTAAAGCCTTGTGAGGATCGGAGATCCTGCATTCAATAATTCCTCCGATGGAGTCGCCTTCCGATAGAGCATTACTGACTGCTTTTTCAATGTCGTCGATACCTCCTGCCGAAATGAGTTTTGCCTTCACCAGCGATGGTTGAAGAATGATCTTTGCAATCACTCCTGCAGCAACCAGCCCCCAGGTTATCCTTCCCGAGAAATGTCCGCTGCCTCTCATATCGGCGAATCCCGAGTATTTTACAGCTGCCGTATAGTCGGCATGGCCGGGCCGGGGGATATTCCTGAACTCATCGTAATCGCCCGGTCTCCTGTCGCTGTTTCTTGTCATCAGCATCAGCGGGGCTCCTGTGGTTATCCCGTTAAATACTCCGCTTAATATATCGGGAGTGTCAGTCTCACTTCGGGGAGTCGTACCCTTTGCTCCGCTTCGCCTTCGTGAAAGATCCTGCATGAAATCATCGGGGCTCAGCTTTATCCCCGGAGGGCATCCATCGATAAGCACACCTATCGCGCTGCCGTGAGATTCGCCAAAAACCGAAACTCTGAAAACTTTACCAAAGGAATTCATTTCATATCTGTTTTGTTCCGGGTTTATTATGAATGTAAAAATCTGCTGCTTCTTTTACCGCTATCTTTTCAGCAACAGCATTGCCTATGCCTTTCAGAAAAACGAAGAATATGTCTTTCCCTGATTTTTTCTTGTCCTTCATAAGCAATTGAGCAACCTGGTTATCCGGTATATCATGACCGGGGAGAAGTCCGTGGGATTTCAGCACATCAGTTATTCTTTTGTGATCATCCCTTGATATCAGTCCCCTCTCCATTGAAAACGCTGATGCCATTTCCATTCCGCACGAAACGGCATATCCGTGGCGGTATGAATGGTACATTTCGATGGCATGGCCGTAGGTATGTCCGAAATTCAGCAGGCGTCTCAGTCCTGTTTCCTTTTCGTCGGCTGTAACGACGGCTGCCTTAAAGTTCACTGCTTTTGAAATACACATTGACAGAAGCTCAGGATCGCGGTTTGCAATGCCTTCCTGGTTGCTCCCGATTATCTCAAAGAGTTCAGGGTCGCCAATGATCCCGGTCTTTATAAGTTCAGCGAGTCCCGAAAAATACTCTTCTTCAGGCAGTGTCGTAAGCATCAGGGGGTCACAGATCACAAACTCAGGCTGTTTGAAACTACCGAGAGCATTCTTGGCGTCTTCCAGATTAACCCCGTTCTTTCCTCCTGTGCTGGCATCCACCTGCGACAGCAGGGATGTTGAAACATAGGCACATCTGATTCCCCTCATATATATTGAAGCCAGAAAGCCTGCAAGATCGCAAACAACTCCTCCCCCGATTCCAAGAATGAACCCGTCACGGTCGATCCCTGCCTTCATAAGCTTTGCTGCCAGCATTTCAACGACTTCAAGCTTCTTGCTTTCCTCCCCCGGAGTGATCCGTAACACCGGGAAATCAGGAAAGCGGGCTCCATATAATTCCATAACATTGGTATCGGTCAGAATTGCCACACCCGAATGGGGAAGCATTTCATGGACCGTCTCCCAGGCGGTGCCAACATGGATTTCAGAAAAAGAGTCAGCAGTATTAATGATTATTTTTTCCAATTAGCTTCTGTTTTGCCCGATAAAGTTAACAAAACATACGGAATCACATATAAACCCTTTAAATAACAAATCACCCCAAAGACCTGATTCGTCAGCAATCCCGTCATTGGCAAAAAGCACTAACTTTATGACGATTTTTAATCCTTAACATGACTACCAGGGAAAGATACCGCCGGACCATAGAGTATTTCACTGCAAATATGCCCGATGCCGAAACTGAACTGAGGTACACTAATCCCTTCGGGCTTATAGTTGCGGTGATATTGTCAGCCCAATGTACCGACAAACGCGTCAATATGATAACACCGGCCCTTCTAAAAGAGTTTCCCGATGCGGAATCGATGGCAAAGGCTGAGCACGAGGAGGTCTTTGAATTCATCAGGTCATGTTCCTATCCAAACAACAAGGCCAGGCACCTGGTGGCAATGGCCAGGATGCTTGTAAGTGAATTCGGAGGCATAGTTCCCTCCGATCCCGCTGAATTGCAAAGGCTTCCGGGGGTAGGAAGGAAAACTGCAAATGTAGTGGCTTCGGTAATATACAATAAGCCGGTCATGGCTGTCGATACACATGTTTTCAGGGTAGCTGCAAGAATAGGTCTGACAAAAAATGCAAAAACCCCCTTAAGCGCGGAATTACAGCTATCCAGTAATATTCCGGACGAACTGATGCATAAAGCTCACCACTGGCTTATTCTCCACGGAAGGTACGTCTGCAAGGCAAGAACTCCCCTTTGCGGCGAGTGCGGACTAAAAGAGTTTTGCAGATACTATGCCCGCAAAAACAAGCATAAAGCTTCCTGAAACATACACTTAAGGGCAAAAACACCGTTCTAATACTAAAACTAAAGAAATATGTCATACCCGCCGCATTACGACCCGAGTATGTCTGATACCAGAATCAGCTATGATGAACTTCTGAAGGCTAATAAAATGCTTGAAGAGGAGCTAAAGCACCTTAGATCGATTTACGAAAGGAACTCCGATATCAAGGATCCGGGGACAGGTTTTTCCACTCCTGCAAATATTCTAAGGGAAATCATTGAAAACAGCAGTTCCTACTTCGCACTTTTCAAAATAACCACTGACAACAGGATTCTTATCCTTGACCTCAATGAGAAGGCAGCTTCAGTTGAATCGGTCAGCATTGCTGATGCCAGCAACAAGTATCTTGATGAAGTATTCTTTCCTCACAGGGAAAGACTGGTCAGTCTTATCCATGACACCGGAGGAAGCGGGGTAGCCAGAAAGCTTGCCGTTTCGGAGGACAACAGCGATTCACTCGGGCATTACATTGGGTTCAATCTGGCATACGGAAATATTCTCGTGACGTGGGAACCGGACGGTAATCAGAAGAACGAAGATCTGGCGGGGCAAAATATGTTATTTGAGTACTTTGCCGAGATGTTTCCGGAGATGATATATGAACTCGACGTATCAGGCAAAGTCATCTATGCCAACGACCAGGCACTTAAGTTCTTCGGTTTTTCAAGGGAAGATATAGCTGCCGGTATCCACCTCTCGAAGGTATTCCCTAACAATTTTCCCAGAATAATGGAGAATCTCAATAACTTAAATGCTCCCGACCAAATCTATAATGAATATAATATCACGATGAAGGATGGATCGCTGGTTCCAATTATGGCACATTCGTTTGCTCTTTTCCATGACAAAAAGAAGACAGGTTACAGGGGAATCATTTTCGACATAAGCAAACAAAAAAATCACGAAGCCAAGATAAACAGGGAAAAAAACATCCTCAAGCACCTTGTCGATTCCATTCCCGAAGCGATAGTGCTTATCGACCGGGATGGGATAATCAGCAACATGAACAAGGAATTCACTTCCATGTTCGGATATGCGAGGGAAGAAATCATAGGCAAAACCGTTGATGAACTTATCACTCCCGATTATCTCAGGAACGAATCATACGATCTGGAACTGGTGCGTGAAAAGGGCAGAATAGTAAAGAATACTGTAAGGCGCGACAAGGAAGGAAATCTGATCAATGTATCTCTGACTGTCGTTAATCTGACAACCAATGACGAGACGGCAGCTTATATGGGTATCTACAGGAACATAACACAGGAGCGTAAGACACAGATTATCCAGGAAATAGTTTACAATATTTCCGCCGCGGCTCTCAACCAGACAGAGATCAAGGACATATACCCGACGATAGTCAGGGAACTGAACAAGATCTGGGACACGAATAATTTCTTCATAGCACTTTATGATGCAAAAACCGACACCCTGTCGATGCCGTTGTTCTCAGATGAAAAAGACAAGTTCGAGCATGTTTCTGCCCGGAAAACAATTACAAAATGGGTTATAGGACTCCGGAAATCGGTACTGCTCAAGATAAATGACCTGAAGAATCTGGAAGACTCCGGAGATATAGATCTGGTGGGCACTCCATGCAAAGTATGGATGGGAGTGCCGCTGAAAGCGGAAAAGGAGATAATCGGCTTAATGGCACTTCAGGACTATCACGATGAGAACAAGTTTACCACAGACGATGTCACCGTGCTGGAATTCATTGCAAACCAGATTGCAATAGCAATCCAGCGCCGTACGATGATAGACAACATGATCCAGGCAAGCCAAAAGGCCGAGGAAGCTGCCCAGTCGAAACAACAGTTCATGTCGACCATGAGTCATGAGATCAGAACTCCCCTCAACGAAGTAATAGGCATAACCAACCTCCTTTTGCAGGGAAACCCGAGGGAAGATCAGATGGATTTTATAAAGACGCTCAGGTTTTCGGGCAATCATCTTCTTACTCTGGTCAACGATGTGCTCGACTATAATAAAATGGAATCGGGGAAAATCGTTTTTGAACAGAATGCCTTCAGCATGAACGATTTCATGAATGACATCCTCAGGACATATTCCTACCGTGCGCAGGCAAAGAATCTTGAATTCGAAATAATTAAGGATAACAATCTCCCGGATGAGGTCATAGGTGATTCTATCAGGCTAAACCAGATACTTTCCAATCTTCTTTCAAACGCCCTGAAATTCACGAAATCGGGATATATACATGTAATACTGAAAGAGACGGAAAGAAATAACAATAAAATCGGAATTGAGTTCACGGTAAAAGACAGCGGACTGGGGATACCGAAAGACAAGCACAAAATGATATTTGAAAGCTTTGCACAGGCTTCACCCGATACCACAAGGCATTTCGGAGGGACAGGACTTGGTCTGGCGATTTGCAAAAAACTGGTTGAACTTCAGGGAGGAAATATTGATTTAGAAAGCGAACCCGGCAAAGGTTCGTCGTTTCGCTTCGTCCTTTCATTCGGGATACCCGATCAGGAAATCAAACCCAAAGCCGGCGATACATCTGAAACATATATCGGACTTGAAGGCAAAAGGATACTTGTGGCGGAAGACAATAAGATCAACTTTTTTGTTGCCAATAAGTTCCTGACAGGCTGGGGAGTAAATGTCACACATGTCGAAAACGGCCAGCTTGCACTCGAGATGCTCGAAAAAGCTGACTTCGACCTGGTTCTTATGGATCTTCACATGCCTGTAATGGACGGAATTGAAGCCACACGACAGATCAGGAATTCGGAAAATCCAAGGATAAAAAACATGCCCGTGATTGCACTGACTGCAGCCATTCTCTCAGAAAACCACGACAAGATCGCTGATCTTAGCATCAACGACTACGTTCTGAAACCGTTCAAGCCTCAGGATCTGTTCAATAAGATTCTGAAAAATACTAAATAACGGTACGGGACTCAAAGTGGAAAGTAAAAAATTGAAAAGTAGAAAGTTCAAAGTTAGGGGTTCGAAGCAATCAATGCGTTTAGTGTTTAGGGTTTAGCGTTCAGAGTTTAGAGTTCAGCGTTCAGCGTTCAGTGTAGTTAAATGCCTCATTGCAAGAGACTTGCAAGACCGCAAGACCGCAAGACAATGTATTATGTATTATAGGCGATAGATTATAGGCGATAGATTATAGGCGATGTGCCGCATTGGAAGAGACCGCAAGACCGCAAGACTGCAAGACTGCACGACTTGCAAGCCCCGTGCCAGCTTATTTTATACAGTTTCTGCTGATGTATTCCGTTGCTTTTTTATTTCCCTGGTTGAAAGCTTTTTTAAAATCAAAGCATGCACCTTCCCTGTTGCCCATGCTGAGCCGTGAAATTCCCATATTCAGCCATGCATCAGGGTTTTGGGGCTGAAGGTCGAGTGCCATGCTGTAATCCTTCGCCGCAAATTCCCACGAATTAGACACGAAATATGCATTAGCCCTGTCGATGTAGCACTCAGCGTCATGAGGGTGCAGCCTGAGATTTTCCGAGAAATATGTAAGGGCCAGGAGATTGTCGCCCGAAGCCGCGGCAAGTTTTCCTGCCCGGCCCAGAGCCTTTTTTTCTCCCGGATAAAGATCAAGATATCTGACAACATCCTTCAGCGCCCTGTCAGTTTCTCCCGTCTTCCTGTAGCATTCCGCCCTGAGCATAAGCAGTTCAGGCTCTCCGGCGCCTGCATTCAAAAGACGGGTGTAGGTTGATGAAGCGCCTGCAGGGTTCCCCGATGCTTCCTGATTTCTTGCAAGAAGCCTGAGATATTTTTCATTATCCGGTTCTTCAGCCAGCAGTGCATCAAGAGCTTTCAGCGATTCGGGATACTTCTTCTCCGAGAAGCTTATCATGGCGCCTGCATAAGCCAGTTCGTCACTCTCCGGATAGCCAGCCCTGAGTTCAGTGAACAGCGATTTCGCATCCGTAACCCTTCCGGTCGACAGGTTGTATTCAATTTCAGCTATTCCTTTCTCAAGGGAAGTATAGATATCCTTCCTCCAGAACTGACGCCATTCGGGACGGTTTTCCAGGAGGCTGAATGCAGGGTCGAGCATTATTTCCCTTTCGCTCCTCCTGTATTTTGATCCAAGGCACAATTCAAGATGGTATACGGCTGTTGTCGCATCTCCCTTCAGGGCATAGATTCTTGCCAGTCCGTACTCACCTGATCCCGGCGAAACACGGTTTGCTGAATTGTAATCGTTTATTGCCCCCGAGTAATCATCCCCGGCAAGGAATGCTTCGGCCCTGGTGAGATAGACATCCCTGTCAGGGTAACTCTCCAGCGCCCGCGATAACAGGGCTGCCGCCTCAGCTGTTTTTCCTCTTTCGGTAAGAGCCCGCCCTTCCATAAGGAAATCCGATTTTGTCTGCCCCTTCAGTCCCGCGGTTAAAAGCGCGATAAATATCAACAACAATATCCTTTTCATCATCATGTCTGTTTGATCAATAATCCGGTCTGGTGACCGTTGCCCCCTTTTCAGTAATGACATGAACAAATCCCGAAAGATGGAACTGCTCAAGTCCCGTTATCCTTCTTTCAAAAACATCGCACTGGTAGAAGTAAACTCCCGGCGATACTATCTTTCCATTGTAGGTGCCGTCCCAATTTATTCTCGGTTCATCGGTCTGAAAGATAAGCACCCCGTAACGGTTGAACAATTTGAAATCGACCTTTTCCACCAGTCCTGATGTTTTGGCCCTAAGCCAGTCGTTTATATCATCCCCGTTTGGAGTGAACACATTCGGTATCTCGTAGAAATTGCAGGAGTCGACGCAGATCATAACCGATTTCAGGCTTTCGTTCCCCATCTCATCAAATGCCGAAACCGCGTAACACCCTGAAACAATCTCACCCGGATAATGTTTGTAGCTGAAAGTATTCCTGTCGTTGATAACCGTCAGCAACGACATGGGCTCTTCTGTTAGCAACTTATAATATATATTGTATCCTGCCACGTCATCAAGGCAATCCTGATCGGTAATACTCCAGCGTACATTGTTGTAGAGGCTGTCGCACTGGCTTGTAACTGTAATTGCCGGCTGGCAGGGAGCTTCATTGTCGACAGGAATTACACAGGTTCGCTGTGAAAAGTTTAACAGATTCCCGGGCATGCCTGCCGATGCATATCCTCCGGTCGATCTGACCATGTAACAATACTCCGTGCCGTTCTCCAGTCCCGTATCGGTAAATTCAAGAATATTGGAAGTACCGATAGAATCGTAGGCCATGGTTGTCCTGTTAAGTCTGAAGAAGTCGTACCTCGTGTTTACCCAGGGAACGTTACGGCTGATCACGAAACGGACCTTACGGTCGCCAGGGTTTGCAGTCAGGTAAAGAGAGGATGCATATCCGGGCTCTCCTATCAGGAACCTGTTGCCCGGAGTATTGTTGTACAACTCTATCCTGTAAATATATCCCCTGTCGACAGTGTTTATAAGAGTATCGACATGGGATGTTTCATTAAGGGTAGATGTACTGATTGTCCTTATTCGCGTGTAATTGGTACCGGTCACACCGTCGGCCCTCGAGATTATATACTCCCAGGGACCGGGAGCCGGGATGGTATCAAGCCTGTCGGGCCTTCTCCACCTTATAACTATCGAGCCGTTGGTTGCCGAGGTTGACCTTACGCTTACGTTGGTTATCAAGGGAATTCCCGAAACCAGCGACGAGACAAGTTCGTTGGAGGCTTTACTCTCGGCAAGGTTTTTAAAAACGGCTGTGATCCTGTACGAGTATTCCTTGTTGAACTCCAGTCCCTCTCCTGAGTTGGTATCGAGGTAGGAAACGGTGGAATTTCCTTCAATATATCCAACTTTCTCATATCCTGCCGATGCAGGAATTCCAGGCATGCATGTATCGGGTGTAAAGGAAGAAGATCCTTCCCTCCTGTAAATATTGAATCCCATTATGGCATCGGTTCCGTAATCGTTCCATTCCAGCCTCATGAATTTGCCCGCGGGCGATAAGCCGGTCAGTACCGGTGACGGACCCAGGACTTTTATCTGGAAATTGTCGATGTCGGAAAGATTCTGATCACTGTTGTAATCATCGGCCTTTATTATTATGTCATAAGGCTGGTTTCTTACTGCCTCATAGCATGTTTCCCACCTGAAGCGGGATGAATAGAATCCTTCAACCGAGTCGACTTTCGTGAATGTAGCCCGGCATGGATCAAGACTATAAATTCCTGAAGTTGATGAGAGCCGAAGCAGATCATTATTGGGATCGGTGGCAGAAACCAGGAAATCGACCACCGAGCCGGCTTCAACGCATCTGCTGGAAAGCGGTCCGATAACAGGAGGTTTGTTATCCGTGTCGTACACATTGATCTGAATATCCCTTACCACCACTCCTATTTTTTTCCCATAGCGCCATTCCTGAATCTCCATGGCAACATTATACACCCCTGTATCTCTGGGAGTGCGCCAAACCAGGTCTCCTGTAAGGGCGTCGACCCTGATATATTCGGTTGCAGGAGGAAGGGTGTAGTTCTCGATGGGTTTACCGTCCTCACGGGTACATGTCGTGAGTGCGTACGAAAGGCTGTCGCCGTCAGGATCGTAGGCTCCCGGATTATGAATGAACACATGTCCCCTGGCTGCCTTGTCGTAGGGTGGATTGAGAAGTACCGGAGTGCTGTTTCTTCCGATTGAAGGATTCACTATCAGGGTTGTGGTTATGGAGAAAACCACATTCACCGAATTCGGAATATTTATTACATCAGCGTTTCTGTTGGGATCCTGCACCACTATCTTGTATACACCGGGGCCGGGATAGGTATGAGTGGTCTTATAGATATTCCTTTTGTAATAGTTCGGCAGAAACACATAGCTGTTCCTTGGTGCCACTGATGTTGAATTATCGCCCCATTCAACTTCAAGCTCATCCCTGTCAGCATAGCTTAAGGTGTAGGTATAGGTCGTTATGGTTATCTCGAATGTAAGATCCGACAACTGCACATAAGTGATTTCTCCCGCCCTGTTATGAGTTGCCCAGGCATTTCCGAAACAGGTCAGCAAAAGGGCAACAATCAATATTATCTTCGTATATAATGTCTTTACTATACTCCTCATTATCCTTTAAATTATTGTATTTCAAACGTCTTTTCCGTCTCCAGGGCAGTGAGCCTGGCAGCTTCCTCAAAATCATTTACCTTGACAATCAGCATATTTGCCTGATCGTTATAGATTGAAGTCAATATAGTGTTTTTCACATTCACCGATCTGACCCTGTCAGCAGAACCGAAAGAAAGATTCATTCTCAGTTCATTGTCCGACAGGCTCATAGTTCCTAGTTCCGCCTTTACCGGATCACCATTAACGGTTATCCTTACCTTTTCGTTCACATAATCAGTCAATATTGTTTTCACATGCTCATTGCTTCCTGAAAAATCCAGGTTGTTATCCTCTTCAGTTCCAAGCCCCGCGTCGAGCAGGAAATCATCAAAGTATACCATAAGGAACATATTAAATGCCTTATCATCGGGTGAATAGTCGATGCTCATAAGTGAGACGTGCACCGGATGAAATCCCAGCCATAGCGACAAAAGCAAAAATCTGATCATCCAAATCAAGGGTTAGGCACATTAAGCTTCCTCAAAAATCAGACCATTAATAACTATCAACCGGCATCCTCAACCCTGTTCTTGAGATAGCCTGCCGAGCCGACTTCCATGAACGAGAATCCGGCAGGCCCTGAAAAGTTTCCTGCCAGTATCACCACGAGGTCTTCATTGCATATCTCATTTTTCCCAATGAGGTCAGAAAGTGCCATTCTGATAAAATCATCCACCGATCTTCTTTTTTCCTGGAAACTCGCGTACACCCCGTACGAAAGGGCCATCTGCCTCATTGTGCTGGCAAGATAGCACCTGGCAAGTATCATATTGTATCCTCTGTATGCAGCCATATCCCTTATTGTTCTGCCTTTGATAGTATCTGCAATTATTGCTTTGGCATTCACTCTCACCGAAGTTTCTACGGCCACTTTTGCCAGGTATGATGAAATCTCGCTGTTAATTCCCGAGGTTGGCAGTTCAAGGAATTTCTCCTTATTTTCCTCAACCTCAAGAGCTACGCGTGTCATTGTTTTAACTGCTTCCACAGGGTACAAGCCGGCGGCTGTCTCCCCGCTCAGCATCAGGGCGTCGGTCTGGGAATAGATGGCGCTTGCCACATCGCTTATCTCGGCCCTGGTTGGCCGCGGATTCTTTATCATCGAATGAAGCATCTGAGTTGCAACGATGACCGGCTTCCTTGCCGTAATGCATTTCGAGATGATATTCTTCTGTATCCCCGGAATTTTTTCATATGGTATTTCTATGCCAAGATCTCCTCTTGCCACCATTATCCCGTATACATGCTCAAGTATCTCATCTATATTGTTAACACCCTCCTCATTTTCTATTTTAGCAATAATCTTTATGAAGCTTCCATACTCATCGAGCAAAGCCTTCACATCAATCACATCCTGCTTAGTCCTTACGAAAGAGTGAGCTATAAAATCGACATCGTTTTCAACAGCCATCCTGATAAATCTCTTGTCCTTTTCGGTAAGTGACGGTAGGCATATTCTGATTCCCGGAATATTAACGCTTTTTCTTGAGCCAAGCATACCGCCGCTTTCCACCACGCATTCAAGAAGGCTACCCTCACGCCTGACCGCCCTGAGCGCGATATCGCCGTCGTCGATAAGTATTCTGGCTCCTTCCGGAACGTCGGTGACAAAACCTGTATACGACACATTGATCAGCCCGCCGCGGGATTTTTCGTCCGGATTGCCGGCCATCATCACCTTTTCTCCCTTTACCAGTTCGATCGGAGCATCGCATGAGGTGGTTCTGATCTCCGGCCCTTTCGTATCTATAAGAATGCCTATCTTGTCGGAAACGCTGTGTGCATTCCTTATTATCCTGAGAGCTCCTTCAATTTCGAGATGGGCCGAATTGATCCTTATCACATCCATGCCGGCCTGATAAAGTTCCGAAATGAACTCAGGCTCACAGTTCTTGTCTGAAATGGTTGCAACAATCTTTGTTCTTTTCTTTTTCATCATTCTGTTTTCAAGTTCTTTTTCATTTCCTTCAGGGCTTCAATGGCAAGCCTGTATCCGTCCAGACCCAGGCCTACAATACTTCCGGCGCAATATCTCCCCACCAGGCTGTTGTGCCTGAATTCCTCCCTTGCAGCAATATTGGTGATATGAACCTCTATTACCGGGCTCTTAACTGCTGCCACTGCATCGGCAATGGCGACCGAGGTATGGGTGTAGGCACCCGGATTTATTACTATCCCGTCGTATGAAAAACCTGTTTCGTGTATCCTGTTAATGATTTCGCCTTCGACATTTGACTGGAAATAATCGATGGAGACTTCGGGAAATAGCTTCCTGAGTTTTTCCAGACGTTCCTCAAACGATTCGCTTCCGTATTTGCCGGGTTCCCGTTTTCCCAGGAGATTAAGGTTTGGTCCGTTGATTATCTGAACTTTCATAGTATTAACTCAGTATTTCAACGTGTAAAAATACTAAAATATCTCAGGTTAAAACCTGCGCTTCTGATTTACTTTGTATTACCTTGCAGGGTATTTGATCAATAATTCTATGAGTCTCACCTGGAAAACCGCATCAAAGAACTTTGAAAACTATTTAAGGCTCGAGAAATCGTTGTCGGAGAACAGCATCGCGGGCTATCTTAACGATGTCCGCAAGCTTGAGGAATTTGACATGGAAGGAGGAAATAAAAAGGGACCCTCATCACTTACTTATCACGATCTCAGGGAGTTTATCAACCGGGAGGGATCAGGCGGGGTCAGCGCCAGGACTCAGGCCCGGCTAATATCTGGCATCAGGGCCTTTTACAGGTTTCTGCTCATTGATGGTGAGATAACTGAAAATCCCACATCTCTTCTTGAATCGCCAAGGCTTGGGCTGAAGCTTCCCGAAGTGCTTACCGTAACCGAGATTGACCGGATTGTTGGAGTTATTGACCTCAGCCGGCCCGACGGTCATAGGAACAAAGCTATCATCGAAACGCTCTACGGGTGCGGGCTAAGGGTCTCGGAACTGGTTAACCTAAGGCTCACCGACATTCATTACGGGGAAGGATTCGTAAGTGTGACAGGAAAAGGAAACAAGCAAAGGTTTGTTCCCATAGGAAGGAAAGCTCTTAAGGAAATCGACCTTTACACTATTGACAGGAACAGGATCCCGGTGATACATGATGAGAATATTGTGTTTCTCAACCGTCGCGGAAGGAAGCTCACCCGGTCAATGATATTTACCATAACAAGAGATCTTGCGGGGAAGGCAGGCATACTGAAAAAGATAAGTCCGCATACCTTTCGTCACTCCTTTGCGACACACATGATAGAAGCCGGAGCTGACCTTCGGGCAGTTCAGGAAATGCTTGGGCATGAATCGATAATGACGACAGAGATCTACACCCATATAGACAGGAGTTTTCTCCGCGACACCCTGATTATGTTTCATCCAAGGTCATGATTTTCCGGAGCTATTTAAAAATTCAAATTTTAATGTTAAATTTGCATCTAATTTTTCCGGATGTAATAATTAAATTCATAATAAATAATCTTTAAAAAGTATGTCGAAAGTAAAAAGAGTTTATTCCTTTGGCAACAAGACTGCAGAGGGTAAAGCAGATATGAAGAATCTACTTGGCGGTAAGGGAGCCAATCTTGCCGAGATGTGCCTCCTGGGTCTGCCGGTTCCAGCCGGTTTCACCATCACAACTGATGCGTGCGTGGAGTATTATGAAAACAATCACACTCTTCCCGCGGAATTGATGCCGGAAGTATGGGAAGCCATGAAGCTTATGGAAGAGACGATGGGAATGAAGTACGGTGATCCGGAGAATGCACTTCTTGTTTCATGCCGTTCAGGTGCACGCAGATCGATGCCGGGCATGATGGATACTGTTCTCAACATTGGTCTTTGCAGCGCTACCATTCCCGGTATACTCAAAAAGACCAACAATCCCCGTTTCGTATGGGATTCATACCGCCGTCTCATCATGATGTATGCAGATGTCGTCATGGAGAAGGCAGAAGGCATTGAAGCCCCCGAGGGCAAAGGTATCCGCAAGCAGCTCGACGAGATGCTTGATGATTTCAAGAAAAAGAAAGGCTATTCTTCAGATACCGACATCACCGCGGATGAACTCAAGGATCTTTCCGAAAAATTCAAGGAGAGGGTAAAGCAGGTTCTTGGCAAACCTTTCCCGGATGATGCAAAGGAACAGCTTGAAGGAAGTATCAAGGCTGTTTTCAAGAGCTGGAACGGCAAGAAAGCTGTATCATACCGTCGTATTGAAGGTATTCCTGATGACTGGGGAACGGCTGTCAACGTTCAGGCCATGGTATACGGGAACATGGGCGACTCATCGGCTACCGGTGTTGCTTTCACCCGTAACCCTGCCACCGGCGAAAACCTCTTCTACGGAGAATGGCTTGTCAATGCTCAGGGTGAAGACGTTGTTGCAGGTATCCGCACCCCCAATCCTCTCAACGATGCAACCAAGAATGAGCAGAACATGCATCTTCACAGCATGGAAGAAACGATGCCGGAGACCTACAAGGAGCTTGTTGAAATCCGCAACATCCTTGAGAAGTCATTCCACGACATGCTTGATATCGAATTTACCATTCAGGAAAACAAGCTCTACATGCTTCAGTGCCGTGTAGGAAAAAGGACAGGTACGGCTGCCGTCAATATGGCAATGGATATGATAAAGGAAGGACTCATCGATGAGAAGACAGCTGTTCTTCGTGTCGATCCGGTTCAGCTTGATGAACTTCTGCACCCGATTTGCGATCCAAAAGCCGAGGAGAAAGTGGAAGCCATAGCAAAAGGACTTCCTGCCGGACCCGGCGCCGCTGTAGGTAAAATAGTATTCACTGCAGATGATGCAGTTGTATGGACCCGCCAGGGACACGACGTGATCATGGTCCGTGAAGAGACCAATCCCGAGGACGTTGAAGGCATGAGGGCTGCAGTAGGTATTCTTACCGCACGCGGCGGAATGACTTCACACGCTGCTCTCGTTGCACGCGGCTGGGGAAAATGCTGTGTCGTGGGAGCAGGCGCCCTGCATATTGATACCGAGAACAAGAAGATTAAAGTTGCCGGTACCGATGTAGTCCTCAAGGAAGGTGATGTCATTACCATAAACGGAACAAAGGGCAATGTATACCTGGGATCGATCAAACTGGTGGATGCTTCGGAGAATCCCCGTTTCCAGACTTTCATGAATATGGTCGACAAATACCGCGAAATGGGAGTCCGCGCCAATGCCGACACTGCAGAAGATGCAAAGGTTTCACGTGACTTTGGAGCCGAAGGTATCGGACTTTTCCGTATTGAGCACATGTTCTATGGGTTAGGTTCTGAAAAACCTCTTTTCCTCATCCGTAAAATGATTCTCAGCTCAACTGAGGCTGAGCGCCGTGCGGCTCTCGGAGAACTTTCAAGTTATGTCAAAAAAGACATAAAATCCACTCTTGAAGCCATGGATGGTCTGCCTGTCACTTTCAGGCTTATAGACCCCCCGCTTCATGAGTTCGTTCCCCATTCAGCCGAAAAGCAGGAAGAACTTGCCGTTGCTCTTGGAATCGATAAATCGGAGGTTGTAAAACGCGGAGAAGCTCTCCACGAATCCAACCCCATGATGGGTCACCGTGGTGTCCGTCTCGGAATAACATATCCGGAAATCACCGAGATGCAGGTCCGTGCTCTCTTTGAGGCAACAGCCGAACTTATCAAGGAAAATAAGAATCCGAAACCTGAACTTATGGTACCGGTTACCTGTGATGTTTCAGAACTTACGGTTACGAGGAAAGTGTTCGACGAAATCTATGCTGAAGTTCTTAAAAAATACGGACTCAAGGAAATCGATTGCAAATACGGAACCATGATTGAAATACCGAGGGCTACCCTCCTTGCCGACAAGATGGCTGAGGAGGCCGATTTCTTCTCGTTCGGAACAAACGACCTTACACAGATGACATTTGGTTTCAGCCGCGACGACATCGGTGCATTCCTTCACGATTATATCGACAAAAAGATGCTTTCATCCGATCCGTTCCAGACAATTGATCAGGAAGGCGTCGGACAGCTTATCACGATGGCGGTACAGAAAGGACGTGCTACCAAGCCCGACCTGAAGATCGGAATATGCGGAGAACAGGGAGGCGACCCTGCATCAGTAGAATTCTGCTTCAAGAACGGACTTACCTATGTAAGTTGCAGCCCCTTCAGGGTACCGATTGCAAGACTTGCTGCCGCACAGGCATCGATCAAATTTGGAAAATAGTCTGTTTCCATAACACCAGAAAAGGGCATCTCAGAGATGCCCTTTTTTAATTAATTTATAATACGGACTTTTGTTTTTAATATTATTAATAAATTTGAATTCACTTTACAACTAAAATATCTGATATGGTAACTGCTACAGATCTTGAAAAATACGGAATAGAGAATGTTCAGGAAATAGTCTATAATCCGTCATACAATACACTCTTTGCCGAAGAAACCAAACCCGGGCTCACAGGTTTTGAAAAGGGGATAATTACCCGGTCAGGAGCAGTAGCTGTCGACACCGGCATATTCACAGGCAGGTCGCCCGCCGACAAATACATTGTTCTCGACGATACCACCCGCGATACAGTATGGTGGAAGTCGGAAAAAAACAAGGTGTCCGACAACAAGCCTATCAGTGCGGAGATCTGGGAACATTGCAGAAGACTGTCAGCAAAGCAGCTTTCCGGCAAAAGGCTTTTTGTTGTCGACTGCTTCTGCGGAGCCAATGTAAACACGCGTCTTTCAGTGAGATTCGTAGTCGAGGTTGCATGGCAGGCCCACTTCGTCAAGAACATGTTCATAAGGCCTAACGAGAGTGAACTGGAAAACTTCAAGCCTGATTTCGTGGTTCTGACGGCTTCGAAGACAACCAATCCCGACTGGGAAAAGCAGGGGCTTAATTCCGAGAACTTTGTTTTCTTCAACCTTTCGGCAGGAATGGCTGTAATCGGCGGCACCTGGTACGGAGGTGAGATGAAGAAAGGACTTTTCTCGGTGATGAACTACTACCTTCCGCTTAAGGGTATCGCGTCGATGCATTGCTCGGCCAACGTTGGCAGGAAAGGAGATGTTGTGATCTTCTTCGGGCTTTCGGGAACCGGCAAAACCACCCTGTCCACCGACCCCGACAGAGCCCTGATCGGCGATGACGAACATGGCTGGGATGACGATGGAATATTCAATTTTGAAGGAGGCTGCTACGCCAAATGCATCAACCTGAGTAAGAAGCACGAGCCCGACATATACAATGCCATTCGCAGGGATGCACTTCTTGAGAACCTGGTTGTCCTTCCCGACGGCAGCATTGATTTTGCCGATGGTTCCAAAACGGAGAACACCAGGGTGTCATACCCCATGTACCATATTAATAATATTGTAAAACCTGTTTCAAAGGGAGGTCATGCAAAAAAGGTGATCTTCCTCACTGCCGACACCTTCGGGGTTCTTCCTCCCGTAAGCCTTCTTGATGAAGAGCAGACCAAATACTACTTCCTCAGCGGCTATACGGCAAAGGTAGCCGGGACCGAACGGGGCATCATTGAGCCGGTTCCGTCGTTCTCTGCCTGTTTCGGTGCAGCCTTCCTCCTGCTCGATCCCATTATCTACGCCAACGAGCTCACCAGGAAGATGAAACAGCACGGAACACAGGCCTGGCTTGTCAATACCGGCTGGACAGGCGGGCCTTACGGCACCGGATCAAGGATTGACCTTCCAACAACAAGACGTATAATTAATTCCATACTCGACGATTCGATCATGAACTCGGAATTCAAGACACTTCCTATTTTCAACCTGAAGATACCCAAAAGCATAGAAGGAATCAGGGATGGACTGCTTGATCCTTCGGAATCATGGGAATCGTCTGTGAAATGGCGTATCGCCGCTACCGATCTTGCCCTGAAATTCATAAATAATTTCAGCAAGTTCTCATCTAACGAGGAAACAGCAGCCCTTGCCGAATCAGGGCCTTCTGTATAATACTGTAACACCGCTGTAATATGAACCTCCCCCTCCTGCTGCTAGTCGTAGTTCTGGCCTACCTCACCGGATCGATAGCAACAGCTGTATGGGTGGGAAAGATATTTCACAAGACCGATGTTAGGGAACACGGGAGCGGAAACGCGGGGGCAACAAACGTAATAAGGGTTCTGGGCTGGAAGACCGGTGTGCCTGTGCTTCTGATCGATGTGCTCAAGGGATGGGTCGGGGCAATGCTTCCCGTCTTCCTGAACATGGCCGACGAAGGCAGCGCGATGATCACAAACTACCAGATCATTGCAGGTCTGATGACTGTTCTGGGGCATATATATCCGGTGTTCGCCGGCTTCCGCGGAGGAAAGGGAGTTGCCACCATATTCGGGGTTCTTCTTGCCATTCATCCCCTGGTAACCATTTCATGCTTAGGGGTGTTCCTGTGTGTTTTCCTGATATCGGGTTATGTCTCGCTTGGATCAATGACAGCCGGAATATCCTTCCCTGTCCTGCTATTCCTCTTCTTCGACAGTCCCTCAATATACCTGAAGATATTTTCGGTTGTGGTAGCCATAGCTCTTCTGATAACTCACAGAAAGAACATCGGCCGACTGCTTAAAGGAGAGGAATCAAAGCTGATAAAGCCCCGCGGCGGAAGAAATCAATAAGCCCTGCAATTAACCCCGGCTGGCTGAATCAATACTGTTCGAGCAGCTTTATCCTTTTCTCTATGGGAGGATGGGTTGCAAACAAGTTGGCAAACGAAAAAGAAGTCTTCTCTTCCGGTTCACCGGGATTCTCTATGAACATCTGAGCCACATCTTTTCGTTTTACCGCTTCGATAGTGGGATCGACGGATATCTTTCTCAGTGCCGAAGCAAGTGAAAGAGGTCTCCTGGTAAGCTCGGCCGCTCCGGCATCGGCAAGGTATTCACGCTTCCTCGAAAGGGCAAACCTGAAAAGGGATGCCAGCAGGTAGCCGATAAGAGCCAGGAACATAGCTATGAATATTCCACGGCTTTCCTTTTTACCTCGTCCCATGTTGCCGAATCGCAGCGACCTGAAAAGCATTTCGGTTATGTATGCAAAGATGCCGACAAAGACAATTGATATAATAAGAAGCCTGACATCCCTGTTCCGGATATGAGTAAGCTCATGGGCAATCACTGCCTCCAGTTCATCATCCTCAAGCCTGTCTATTATACCCCGTGACAGCGACACCGTGTAGGTTTTCTCATTTATCCCGCTTGCAAAGGCATTCAGCGAATTGTCTTCGATAATGTTAACCCTGGGCATCTTCATCCCTGTCGATATGCACAGGTTCTCCACCAGGTTATACACTCTCTTGTTCTCCTTCCGTTCCAGGGGTTTTGAGTTGGTGGCAAGGTTTATTATGGTTGTATGTGAGAACCAGGCTATTGTAAACCATACAAGCACTCCGATGGTTATCCACGGTACAGTGTGCAAGAACGACCGGTTAACAAATTCCAGTTTCATTTCCTGGTCCTCCATTCCTATCGACATTAACAGGAAAAAAAGCCAGGCAAGGGCATAAAAGACCAAAGGGAACATCAGCAGCAGAAGCACTGAGTTCATGTTGTTCTTTCTTATCTGGCTCTGAAGGCCGTAGTACTTCATACTAGTTGAACTTGATCTGAGGCGGTGTCTCAACCACAGTACGCTGGTCACCCAGATCGAACATCGGCTCCCGCTTGAAGTTGAACATGGAAGCAATTATATTCGAAGGGAACAACTCGGTTGCAGTGTTGAGTTCCTTGGTGGCGGAGTTGAAGAACCTTCTTGCCGCCGCTATCTTGTTTTCAATGTCGGCTATCTCGTTCTGCAGATCGAGGAAATTCTGGCTTGCCTTAAGGTCGGGATAGTTTTCAACTGCAACCCTCAGACCCTGGAGAGCGCTTGTCAGTCTTGTCTCGGCCTCTATTTTCTCATTAACCGTTGTTGCCTTCATGGCACCGGCACGGGCCTCAGTGATAGAGATAAGTACCTCGCGCTCATGAACCATGTATCCCTTCACGGTTTCGACCAGCTGGGGAATGAGATCGTGTCTCTGCTTTAGCTGAACATCAACATCTGCAAAAGCCTGTTCCCTGTTGTTACGGAGCCTTACAAGCCTGTTATACAGCGAAATCGCGAAGAATACAAGGAATACGATGATAGCCAGAATTACAAGTGATATTGCCATTTCTTAGTTTATTTAAGTTAATATTTTCAGAATTATTACAATTTAAAATTAAAGATAGATATTTTTGCCGAATATCAACATATGTAAATATCGGAAACCATTTACCGGACATAATCTAAAAACAAACGATATGGAAAAGAGTTTAAAAGGCACAATGACTGAAAAGAATCTGCTAAAGGCATTTGCAGGAGAATCGCAGGCAAAGAACAGGTATGAATTTGCAGCAAAGGTTGCAAAGTCGGAAGGTTACGAACAGATTGCCGCTATATTTATCGAAACGGCTCTCCAGGAGCAGCAGCATGCAAAGAGGTTCTTCAACTTCCTTGAAGGTGGTATGGTTGAGATTACAGCCAGTTATCCCGCGGGAAAAACCGGGACGACTTCTGAAAACCTCGAAGCCGCGGCTGCCGGTGAACATGAGGAATGGAACGAACTCTATCCTGAATTTGCCAGGGTGGCCGAAGAAGAAGGATTCAAGAATATTGCCAGTACCTTCAGGGCCATTGCCTCAGCCGAGAAAAACCACGAGGACAGGTATCGCAAGCTTCTCGACAACCTCATGAAGAACAAGGCATTCGAACGCGACGACAAGGTATTCTGGTACTGCAGGAAATGCGGTTATGTACATTTCGGAACAAAAGCTCTCAAAAACTGTCCATCCTGTCTGCACCCGACCGCATATTTTGAACTCATGCCGGAAAACTATTAATGCATGATGGAAGGAAAAGAGATGCTTGAGTTTATTCTCAGGCGTCAGAGTGAGAGGAAATACAAAGACAAGCCTGTAGAACAGGAAAAACTCGATCGCGTACTCGAGGCAGCGAGAATGGCCCCGTCGGCATGCAATGCACAGCCATGGAAATTTGTAGCGGTCACCGACAAGGAGCTGCTCTCGCGAATTGCCGATGCCGGTTCAGCCAAGCTACTGGGGATGAATACTTTCATCGGTCAGGCCCCTGTGATAATAGTTATTGTCAGGGAAAAGCCGAACTTCAGTTCAAAAGTTGGCGGGACAATAAAGAGCAAGGACTATTCTCTTATCGACATAGGGATCGCCACTGAAAACATCTGTCTCCAGGCGCTTGCAGAAGGATTGGGAACGTGTATAATCGGGTGGTTTGATGAGGGAAGGCTAAGAAGCATCCTTGGAATACCTTCATCAAAGAGGGTCGAGCTTATCATCACCCTGGGATATGCCGCGGGTGAATACCGGCAGAAGAAGAGAAAGCCAAAGGACGAAACGGTGACCTACAACAAATACTGACAGACGGTTTCCTGAAAGACAAGACTTTCAGGAAACCGGTTCAGGAATCTCAGTGCAGTTTTTCAAGCGCTGCCCCGATCCTTTTTACAGCTTCAATAAGCAGTTCGTCGGAATTGGCGTATGAAATCCTTATGCATTCCGGAGCTCCGAATGTATCTCCCCCGACAACGGCAACATGAGCTTTTTCAAGAAGATACATTGCCAGATCGTCAGCACTGGCGATGGTGCCGGTGCCATGTGATAAGCCGAGATAATATGAAATATCGGGCATTACATAGAATGCTCCCTGCGGAACTCTAAGCTTCAGTCCCTTAATCTCTTTCAGCAAACCGCAGATGAGGTCGCGGCGGCGGAGGAAAGCATCCCTCATTATCCTTACAGATTCGTCCTTTCCTTCAAGGGCAGCACAGGCAGCCTTCTGTGCAATTGAACATACTCCGGAGGTAAACTGTCCCTGCAGCTTGTTGCAGGCTTTTGATATCCACAAAGGCGCCCCCATGTATCCTATTCTCCATCCGGTCATTGCAAAAGCTTTCGATACCCCGTTCACGGTAATGACCCTGTCGTATATAAAGCTGAAGGATGCCATGCTTACATGTTCACCCTCATAGATGATATGTTCATAGATCTCATCCGATATTATAAAAACACCTTCATGCCTTTCGACTACACGGGCTATCTGCTCCATCTCATCTCTTGTATATACCATCCCTGTCGGATTCGACGGCGAATTGAAAATAATAAGCCTTGTACGGCCGGTGATTGCCTTTTCTATCTGCTCAGGGCATACCTTGAAGTCATTCTGCAGAAGGGCCTCCACCACAACCGGCTTCCCGCCTGCAAATATGATCTGATCATAGTAACTCACCCAGTAGGGAGCAAGGAGGATAACCTCATCTCCCGGATTAATGATCGACATAATCACATTTATCAGCGAATGCTTGGCTCCGGCAGATACGATGATCTGCTCCCGGCTGTAGTTTATCCCGTTCTCTTCCCTGAATTTCCTCGCGATTGTATCTCTCAGGTCGTTGTAGCCAGGTACGGGCGGATATTTTGAAAAGTTGTCATCAATGGCCTTTTTGGCGGCCTCCTTGACATAATCGGGAGTATTGAAATCAGGTTCTCCCAGACTGAGACTGATTACATCAATACCGGATTCCTTTAACTCACGGCTCTTTTGAGCCATGGCAAGAGTCTGCGATACAGACAGCAATTTGATTCTATCGGATAAATATTCCATACAGCTTGGTTATAATCAGGGCTTCCGCCGGAACTATGCCGCAAACCTTGACGGCTCACGGGTTTATGTCTCCGGCAGCAGCCAAAAGTAAGAGGAATTTTTGATTTTCAATATTGCTGTACGCTGTTTTTATCAGACCTGCAACGAACATATTTTAACAAAATATCTTAGGTTTGCATATAAATCAACAATGACATGGAAACAGTTGCTGACATTCTTAAGATCACATTGCCCGCACTTATTGTTTTTCTGACCGCCTGGATCATTCTGAGGAACATGATCAGGAACGATGAAGAGAAAAGAAGACAGGAAGTTATTCTTCAGGGAAACCGGACCATCACCCCGATAAAGCTTCAGGCATACGAAAGGGTAGTTCTTTTTCTTGAAAGGATAAGTCTTGAATCGCTTCTGATGAGGGTAAGCACACCCGGCATGACGGTTTCGCAGCTTCAGTCAGCACTTCTGACAACGATAAGAAGCGAGTTCGAGCACAATCTTTCGCAGCAGATCTACATGAGCACTCAGGCATGGGAATGTGTAAGAAATGCCAGGTCGAACATCATAAAGCTAATAAACAGTGAAGCTGAAAAGCTCAAGAACGATCTCCCCGCTATTGAACTCAGCAAACTCCTTCTTGGCAGGGTTATGGAGATGGAACACGAACCTACCCGGGTCGCCATTGACTTTATAAAGGCTGAAGTAGCAAAAATGATCTGAGCCCTCCCCCTGTTCCTTAATATTATAAAGCCTTAAAAACCATATCGTTTCAGGTAAAATAATTGTCGACAAACAATAACCCGATTATTGTTTATCGACAATTATTTGTTGTTATTTTCAGCTCTTAAAGATTGTAATGTCTCAGGATTTCAAAGCAGTTCAACGCTTCTCTTAACGAAAGTGCTGAGATCCTCTCCCCTTAACATATTGTTGGAAAGCAGAGCCAGGTCAACAAGCTGTTTTACGATCTGGTTTTCCGATCCGTAAGCCTCGAGCACTTCCCTGCGCGCCGACTCGATGGTTTCGAGTTCTTTTCTGAGCTTTTCCAGGTCATCCTTCTCGAACTGACTGATCTCCTCCGGTTTCTTCCTGCTATGTTCCTTTTCCATGAAATCTATTTCGTCCTTCAGTCTTTTCCTTTCATCAGCATTATCCTGAAGTCTCTTTCCTTCCTTCTCGTTAAGATCTTCCGATATTCTTATTACCAGCGGATGGTTTACATTGACAACCAGGTTGAATCTGTCGGGCAGTTCGCCGTAAAAATTCATTCCGCCGCCGATTTGGGACATATCCTTCATCCTGCGCATGAATTCCGATTGGGTAATGATAACAGGTGAATCGTTTTCGTCGAGTGCTTCGGGAACGGCATTGTAAATTTCCTTCGTTTTCACCCTGACATTGAAGACACTTCTGAGATCATCCTGCTGATCAGGTGAGAGCTTCGATTTTTTCTCATCCTCACGGGGGATCAGCTTGTCAATCACATCAGAGTCGACCCTTACAAATCTGGAGTCCTTGAATTTGGTCTCAAGATGGTTGATCAGGTGCAAATCGAGCTGACCGTCGAGGTTCAGGACATCGTAGCCCTTGTTTTTTGCTTTTTCGATATATGAATACTGATCGGTCTTGTTGTTTGTATACAGGTAAACAAGCGATTTGTTCTTGTCAGTCTGGTTTTCCTTTATAAGCTTTTCATATTCCTCAAATGTGAAGTACTTGTCGTCGGTATTCTTGAGGAGAGCGAACTTCGTGGCTTTATCATAGAATTTTTCCTCGGTGATCATCCCGTAGATTATAAACAGTTTCAGGTTGTCCCATTTCTTCTCATACTCCTCGCGGTTGTTCTTGAATATCTCGAAGAGCCTGTCGGCAACTTTCCTGGTGATGTGCGAGGATATCTTCTTGACATTCGTATCGCTCTGCAGATAGCTTCGCGACACATTGAGCGGGATATCGGGCGAATCTATCACACCATGAAGAAGAGTGAGAAATTCGGGAACAATTCCTTCAACCGAGTCGGTAACAAATACCTGGTTGCAGTAAAGCTGGATCTTGTTCTTCTGTATTTCAATATTTGATTTGATTCTGGGGAAATACAGTATTCCGGTAAGCTTAAAGGGATAATCGACGTTCAGGTGGATGTTGAACAGGGGCTCATCGCCAATGGGATAAAGTTCCCTGTAGAACTTCATATAATCCTCATCCTTCAGTTCCGAAGGCTTCAGTGTCCATGCAGGTTTTGTATTGTTGATGATCCTGTCTTTTCCGGTCTCTACATACTTACCGTCCTTCCATTCCTTTTCCTGACCGAATGCTATTTCAACAGGAAGGAATTTGCAGTATTTCTTCAGTAATTCTTCAATTCTATTTTCTTCGAGAAACTCTTTCGATTCCTTGTCGATATAAAGTATCACGTCGGTTCCCCTGGTTTTCTTTTCCGTTTCCTCGATCGTATATTCCGGGCTGCCGTCGCAGCTCCACTTTACAGCCGGCTCTGTTTCATCCCATGATTTTGAGATAACCTCCACCCTGTCGGAAACCATGAATGCTGAATAGAAGCCAAGACCGAAATGGCCAATGATCGAATTGACCTGATCCTTATATTTCTCAAGGAAGTCGTTGGCGCTTGAAAAAGCAATCTGGTTCAAATATTTATCGATTTCCTCAGATGTCATTCCAATTCCCGAATCGGAAACAGTGATGGTTTTTTTCTTCTTATCAACTGAAACCCTGATGGTAAGATCTCCAAGCTCTCCCTTGAAGTCGCCTGCTGAAGCAATTGCCTTCACTTTCTGGGTTGCATCGACGGCGTTGGAAATTATCTCGCGGAGGAATATCTCATGATCTGAATAAAGGAATTTTTTAATTATGGGGAAAATGTTCTCAGTGGTTACTCCAATTTTTCCGGTTTGCATTTCGGTACACTATTTAGGTTAAACATGATCAACGCCGTTTTTAAAACAAAAGACATGCCGTTGGAATATGACTGACAAATCGTCACTTTTTCATGAAGCAGCGACAGTTCCTGCTTCTCCGGCCCGATCAGGGGAAGGGGAATAATGGAGAAACTGGCAGGAAAGTACTATTTCTTAGGGTTCCTGATATCGACGTTTCCTTCAAATACCCAGATTCCCTTTTCAAGGCTGTATGCATCGAGAGAGAAATCAGGGCCGTAGTTTTCCCTGCTGCCGCTAAGTGAAGCAGTTACCGGAACAAGGTGGTCGAACACTATTAACTTATCGGTGTTGAATCGCAGGGTTACGACCGCTTTGGAGCTGTACTCCAGCAGCACCCTGTTCCTGACCGTTTTCCCGTTCCGGAAAATGTCCTTGCCGAAAATGATATTTCCTTCGGGGCTTATGCTTATCACATCAATAATCTTACGTGTGATTTCGGGATTTGCCAGGTCAAGCCCGAGCAGGACCCAGTGTTGCTGATCTCCCTTTCCGTATTGTCTGAGATCATAGTACAGAGCTCCGTACCAGTCAGCTTCAGTATATTGTCTGTTTACCAGGGGTGCTTCATTGTCATAATCCGATTCAAGCCGGTACACCTGATTTTCTTTGCCTGTATTGTGAATAAAATAACAGAAGTATTTCCCTCCCGATTCCCCGAGAGCAATGTTCCAGGTTATAATCTTAAGCTGCGATTTCCGGGATGTGATCTGTCCCAGATATCTCAAACCCTCGAACGTATGATTAAAAGCGGAATCCGACCGTGCATAGCTGTCGATTATTGCGCATATCGAATCATTTATCCTGAGCCGGTCGTTATCCTGCCTGACGAGAGTGAGCCGGGTAAAAAGCTTTTCAAGAATGAATTGAGTGTCCGGACCGGCCAGGGCAAAACGGCAGGTAGCAGTCACAATCAGGATAAACACTATTGAAAACAATTTTCTTTTCATGCAATCGCGTTCTTTACTGTATCGTCGAGCAGGGCATCAATCTGCCTGCAGGCCAGGGCCACTTCATCGTCCGAGATAGTAAGCGGAGGAGCTATCCTGAACGAATCGTCACAGAACAGGAAATAATCAAGGATCAGGCCAAATTCAGGAGCCTTCCTAACGGCATAGCTCACGAGCGACGGGCTTCCGAGTTTAACTGCAAGCATGAGTCCCACGCCTCTTATTTCGTGTATCAGCTCATGTTTCAGCCCTGATCTGAACTGTTCCGATCTCAGTCTGCAATTTTTAATAAGCTCCTCATCAATAATCACCTGCATCGATGCCATTCCGGCAGCGCAGCACACCGGATGTCCCCCGAATGTAGTGATATGTCCCAGCGCAGGATTGGATATCAGTGAGCTCATTATCCCGGGTGATGAAATGAAAGCGCCGAGGGGCATTCCTCCGCCAAGAGCTTTTGCCAGTAAAATGATATCGGGAACAACTCCGTAACAGTCGACGGCAAACATATGTCCCGTCCTTCCGAATCCCGTCTGTATCTCATCGAAGACAAGAAGTGCTCCGGTTTCGCTGCATTTTTCGCGGACGAGTGAAAGGAAATTGCCAGCGGGGGTAATTATTCCGCCTTCACCCTGAACGGGTTCAATAATGACGCAGGCAGTTTTCGAGTCAATTATGCCTAATGAGTCAGGATTGTTGAATTCAGCCTGCCAGACATCGGGGATCAGTGGCCGGAAGGCACTTTTATAATCTTCACTGCCCTGGATGCTCAGGGCGCCGCATGTACTTCCGTGGTAAGCGTTGCGGAATGATATTATTTTACTTCGCCCGGTAAATCTCCTTGCCAGTTTGATTGCTCCCTCTACGGCTTCGCTTCCGGAGTTGACAAAATATACGGAACTCAATGAAGGAGGGAGGTATTGAGAAAGCAGGCCGGCATATCTTACCTGAGAACTTTGTATCATTTCGCCGTACACCATCAGGTGCATGTAGGCATCAAGCTGTTCGCGGATTGCACTGACCACTTTGGGATGCCTGTGTCCGGTATTGCTCACGGAAACTCCCGAGATGAGGTCGAGATATTTTTCTCCGGAAGGACCGTACATAAAGACGCCTTCGGCTTTTTCCACTTCAAGTAGCAAAGGTGATTGAGAAGTCTGGCCGAGATGTTTCAGGAAAAGCTGTCTGTTTGATAGCATCATGCCCAATCCTGATTATCGGGACATTACATTGATATCATTCAGAAGGCTATCCCTGAACGATTTCCCCACGGGTATGTTTTTTATCGTATTGCCCACCATTATATCAAGTGAATTCTCCTTGATAGCCTGGATCATCTTCTTGTTGATTATGTATGACCTGTGGACCCTTTGGAACACTCCCGAGGGCAACTGGCTTTCCATGGCCTTCATGGTAAAGTGAATCGTGTATTTATCGCTACTGGTATTTAGGGTAACATAGTTTTCGAGGGCTTCCACGAATACTATTTCCCTGAGTTTAAGCTTAACCAGTGTTGAACCTTTTTTGATAAAAATCTCCTCGTCGCCCGATTTCGGAGCTTCCTTCGGTGCGAAATACCTCATTACCTTATCAATAGCCTTGCAGAATCTTGCATAGGTTACCGGTTTAAGGAGGAAGTCTACAACGTTGAAATCAAAAGCCCGGAGTGCAAACTCCTCTCCGCCAGACACCACTATAACATTTGGCGGATGTTCGAGGCTTCCCAGGAGGTCGAACCCGTCCATTTCCGGCATTCTAATATCAAGAAGGATAAGGTCGACGTCCTTCTGCTTTGCGATTTCATTCCTTGCAGTCACCGGGTCATTATAGACGCCGACAAGATTAAGGGAGGAATATTTCTTCACATAACCTTCAAGCAGCTTACAGCTAAGCTTATCATCGTCGACAATTATACAGTTCATGCTTTCAGATATTGAACCGGGGTTTTAAGTTCAAAAGTAACAAAAATTACTTAAATAAAAATTATATCTCCTAAAATAAAACAATGATTCAGGACTTTGCCGCAACCAGTTTATGGCGGGATTACTCTACAAACCAGGTTCATAGCATAAAAAAAGGGGTGTAAAATACACCCCCCGGCAATCTCTTCGAATCGTGATTAAAGACCTTTGTTAAGTGCGGGAGCCGGTTTGAATTTAACGACTTTCTTGGCAGGAACGTTAAGTTTCTCATTGGTACGGGGGTTACGTACAACTCTTGCACTTCTTTGGGTAACTTTAAAGGTTCCCATATTCGGAAGCTGGATTCTCTTTCCTTTTTTCATAGCTTTTCCGAAAACTGCGACGAATGCATTTAAAGCCAGGCCGGAATCCTTGATTGACAACTTGGATTCTTTAGCAATCTCAGCGATCAATTCTTTTTTTGTCATAATTTACGAATTAAAGGTTAGACCAATGGTTCTAGTTTGTTACAAATATATTTCATTTTAATACATGTACAAATAATTTTTCTTCTATTTTCCCCTATTAATGGACGTTTACGACACAACTGGGGATATGGACTCCCGAAAATGGCATAAAGCCTGTAAACGACCATTTTATGGGGGTTACAGTATTCAGGAATCTTTATCATGTTCAAATCCTGTTGACAAATAACTTATCTGTCTGATAATCTGACAATTCTTATATTTTTCCAATAATCCGTAAAAATAAAAAAAGTATTATCTTTGCGGCGCAGCGGATAACCGCTTTAGTTGACACTATAGCGGACCAAGGGAGAAATGGCAGAGCGGTCGAATGCGGCGGTCTTGAAAACCGTTGTTCCGCCATCGCGGAACCGGGGGTTCGAATCCCTCTTTCTCCGCCAAAGCTAAATGCTAATTAACGCGCAACCCTGTAGACTATCACATTTACAGGGTTTTTTGTTTTTACACGAATTACGAGCCATGCCTGACATGAGTGAGGGATTCGTGCTCCGGGATGGCGACTGGGATGATGATTTTGGGTGAATATGTGACTTATATAACAAGTTATACGCAAGCCATCGGAACAAAATATTTGATCACGATTGATTTATTAAAAAGGGTCTTGTATAAGTATTCCATCCCACAAAGCATCGGTTTGGCAGACCGTCCTTGTATTCATCCCTACTGCCAAACACATGCTTCTATTCTATATCTAAAGCAATATTAAATGGTGATAAATTATTTGGAAATATATTTCGTATTTATTAACTTGTTATGATTGTGGCCAATATGATAGAACAGTTGAAATAAAGGGCTAAGAATTATCCTGAATTAAAAAGATGGTAAAAATGAAAAAGAATAAAGGAATATTTTACCTGGCATTTACAATTGCTTCACTATCTGTCATTTTTATAAATAGCTGCGATAGAAGTGGTTTTGATGATGATCAAAATGGTCAAAATGTCCATCCTACTTATGAGATTGAATGGGTAGAAGAAGATCTGAGTGATTTTGTTATCTATGCATGTGATTTTTTCACCGACTCATTGTTTGTTATCGATCTTGCCACCGGTAATGTAAAACACCAGTTGAAAGATTTTCACCGAATTGCCTCGATACTTACCAATCATGACGGTACCCGTTTGTATGTCAGCACCCATGACCCTTATGATCCAACGGGTACGGCAGGAATATATGAAATAAGAACTGATAGCTGGGAGCGAAGGAAAATTTACGACAATCCTGCTTACCTGCTTTCCAATAATAACGGAGGAGTTTTTTTTATGACCCAGTACGGAGGCAAATCGATGCGCATGTTTGGGGAAATCGATACGGATAACGGTATTGCCAGAGAAATTGATTCAATTAATGTTGTGTGGAAAATGCATATGGATGAGGGTCCAATTGCAATCCATCCAACAGAACCTATATTATATGCTCGTAGCCCCCATGAATTTTACAGCTTTAATTACGAGGTAAGAACAAAAACAGTATTGCCATTCCTGGGTGGCCACTGGTTCATCCTGTCCGGGGGCGGTGATACTTTATATACTGCTGGTTCGGTGATTGATCTTGTAAACCTCAAGAAGGTCTCATCAATTCCGGTACCATACTCTGTCTTTTATGTAGCAGCCAGAAGAGATAACAAAGAAATATACATCACAGCTCCTGCCAGAGATCGCTGGTCAGATCCTCCGGGCAAAATCTACATCTTCAGTCCTTTGGAAGATATGATAATGGGAAAGATCGATGCAGGATATTACGTTAGCGGTAATCCATATCCCTATTTGACTACCGGAAGAATATACCTTACTCCGGGGCAAAGGTACGCAATCGTTGGCGATGACTGGGCAGCATATTACATTATCGATCTAAAGGACAGAAAAATAGTTGAGACTAAAGTGTTTGTCAAGGAAAACCTTTATCCGGCCATTCCTATGCAGTACTTTTACCTTGCACCAAAACCTCCCGGATTATAATCTCTAAATCTACTCATATTTAAAACATTTACTTTTTACCACAACCTTTCCAAAGCAATTTATCTGTTTTTACTTTTGATGATCCTATTGCCCGTCACATATGGGCAATATGACTATTATTATTCCCATAATGAAATAAAAAGAGAACTCGATATTCTTACAGACAGGTTTATAGTAAAACCTTTACCATCTTTCACTTCAATACAGATTAAAGAGTTGCTGCAACAACGATTACCGAACCTGAGGACAAGGGAGCTAAAAAACCATAATTATTTCCAGATTAAGAGATGGTTTCTTTGGTAAATAAAAATATGCTATTAAACCGGATAACAGATTAATAATAAACCTTTCATGACTTCTATGGCGAGTGTGTTCAATTTGACAAATGTTTTTAAGATCATCGATAACAGACCTTCCTTAATTCAAGTGCGAGATTGGTCTTTGTATCTCTCTTGCCTTCAGATGTCTCAGGATGGTATTCCAGAGTGATAACCTCATCCCGCAAAACCATCGCCTGATCTTTTTTGCGATAATGAACCCGTGTAACTTTCTTAACATCGTAGACCGCATTCTTTTTCATCCTGGTCACAAAGTATACTTCATTGCTGGTCCATTGGGGGAAACCTGGGGGGTACCCCTCTTATTTATTTTTTTTTGTCGGACACTAGTGATAACTTTATCCAAACTATGTTTTAATCCCTATGAAGAAACTTATACTGTTGGCACTCGTGATGCTGCTGGCCGGCGTCACTGGAGAGGTATGGTCATGCACCACGTTCCTGATGTCTGGCAAGCACACCCCTGACGGCAGGCCGCTGCTGTACAAACACAGGGATACCGGCACCCTTGACAACGCTCTCGTATTCTTCAACGATGGTAAGTACGACTATATCGGCCTGGTTGATTCAAAGGAGTCGTGGAAGCGCGATGTATGGGGCGGATTTAACTCTGCCGGCTTTGCCATCATGAACTCAGCTGCCTATAACAACAACAGCGGTGATACCACGAAGCTGGCTGACCGCGAGGGCGAAGTGATGAAGATGGCACTTGCCACCTGTGCCACCCTGGCTGATTTCGAGAAGATGCTCAACGAAATGCCAAAACCCATTGGTGTTGATGCCAACTTCGGAGTTATTGATGCCCATGGAGGTGCAGCCTATTATGAAACCGGCAATTTCAGCTGGAAAAAGATTGATGCCAATGACCCTGCGCTTGCCCCGTTTGGGCTTATTATACGCACCAACTACTCATTCACCGGTGATCCGGACATAGGCTACGGTTATATAAGGTATGAGACAGCCAGCCTCGCCCTGAACATGGCACTGGCACAGAAAAAGCTCGATCCTCAGAATCTGATCAACTGCATATCGCGCAACCTGTCACACTCCCTGACAAAGGAAAACTTTCGCGATGATCTTCCTGAAAGCTCCGCTGATACCAGGTTCAGGCACATCGATGACTTCATCACACGGTCTTCGACAGCATCGGCAATGTTGGTTGTCGGTACTCTCCCCGGTGAAGATCCGGCCAGTACCATGATGTGGACACTTGTCGGCTTCCCGCTGACGACATTAGCAGTACCGGTGTGGGTCAGTGCAGGAAAAACCCTGCCGGCTGTGGTGAGCATGAAGGATAATATGCACGCTCCCCTCTGTGATGCAGCCATGACCCTCAAGAACCAACTCTTCCCCATCAAAAGGGGCTCCGGTCCGAAGTACATGAACGTGGCTTTGCTCCTCAACAAGGAAAAAACCGGCATACTGCAGAAGGTTGAATCGGTGGAAAAAGATATCTTCGTGAAAACTGCAGCCCTGGTTGCGGCATTGCCTGCAAAGGAAAAACAACAGAAAGAGGCTATTCTAGAACATTATAAATGGCTCGATGGCTATATAATACAGTCTTACAAAGAGCTATTCGGAATCGAAGTAAAATAGCAGATAACACGCGAAACCATGTAACAAGGGCCGGCCATTCGAGGTCAAGCACCTTCGTGCCATGATCCTCAAGCATCTTGTCCGTCTTCTTTTTTATCTCATTCTTATCCCATTCCCTGTTGAGTGTGGGGTGTTCTGAAATCTTCATGGCAGTGCTCTTTTATGGAACGTGGCATACGGATTCTCATCACCCGGAGATGCCCTGAACCCGCTCAAAAACAGTATGCACCCGTTTGAGATGGCGACATATCTCTTTAAGGGCAGAAATCTAGGATACTCTATAATTTCAGATAAATGTGCATCATGCACGGCTCCGGCTAATGTCATTGACAGGATTGGCAGGGACAATATTCCCGGAAGGCCTGGGTATGCTCCATGGCGTGGAACGGTACCTGGGTTTCAACCTGACGGAGAAGAGACGCGGCGGAGCATCCGGCGGCCGGACTATCCTGTCGGAAAAGGGACAACAGATGGTGCTGGCCTACAATAATCTCCGGCACGAAAGCCACATATCACCAAACCGTTACCTATTTGCTTGCCCTGTGTGTTTTCACTTCATTCACCACAGAAGGATAAACAGGAACACCTGAAGCCGGTTTATAAATCAGTTCACTGAATTATTTTGTGTATTCCGAAAAGGTTTTCATGAACTGGACTCTTTCGTATTCGGCAGGGTTGATATGGGTTCCCATGGCCAGCTTTCCCCTGAAATCTTCAATACTCATGTAATTCTTCTTTTCCATCCATGAAACAATTTGAGTATTGAAACCGGCAATCGCTTTGAATCCCTCTTTGTAGAGGACCGAAACCAATTGGACGGTTTGGGCGCCGGCCAGAAGCAGTTTCACGGCAGTCTTCCAGTCGTGTACGCCGGTGGAAGCGGCCAGATCGCATTCCACGCGGTTGGCCATCATGCCAATCCACCGCAGGGGGAGCAGGTAGTCGTCCGGACTGCTCAGCTTTGGTGCGCTTTTAACAATCTCCCGATCAATGTCGATATCCGGGGAGTAAAAGCGATTGAAAAGCACCATCCCTTTGATACCTGATGCCGAGATATCATGAATCATCCTTCCCGGATTCGAGAAATAGGGGCTGATTTTTACCGATACGGGGATTTTCACCCGGGAAATCACCTGCCGGATGATCTCGAAGTAGGTATTCTCGTTGTCGCTGCTGCTCTGGTGCAGGTCGGAGGGGATGATGAAAAGGTTGAGCTCCAGGGCATCGGCACCGGCGGCTTCGATTTTTTGGGCAAAGAAACTCCACTCCTGTGAAGTGACACAGTTGATACTGGCAATCACCGGAATATGAAGGGCCGCCTTCGCCGAGGTGATCAGGTCAAGATAACGCTTCAGATTGTCCTGCCGGATTTCCACATCGTAATAATCGAGAAACTCGAGATTTTCCTTCATGGGCCCCAACTTTTTAAGTTCGGAGGCGTATTCGAGGTAAATCTCCTCCTCGAATACCGATTTTAGGACGACGGCACCTGCACCGGCCTTTTCGATCTCCTTAAGGTTGTCTACATTGTCGGTCAGGTTGCAACTGCCTGCAATCAGTGGCGACCGCAGGTCCAGACCCAGGTATTTGGTATATAATTCGTTCATTGTGAGTTTCAATTGTTTCAGTTAAAACAAATAATCAATTATCTCTCAGTCTCATAGTCACTTTGTCATAAGAAAGGAATGCATATGCTCAGCAGCCCTGCGGCCGTCGCCCATGGCCAGGATGACAGTTGCTCCTCCGCGTACGATATCTCCTCCTGCGAACATTTCAGGGATGGAGGTCTGCATTTTGTCTTCATCAACGATGATGGTTCCCCAGCGCGAGACATTCAGTCCGGGCAGCGAGGCGGGGACCAGCGGGTTTGGGGATACACCCACGGCGACGATAACCAGGTCGACATCGAGGTCGAATTCGGAGCCTTCGATAACCATGGGACGACGGCGTCCCGAAGCGTCGGGCTCACCTAAGTCCATGCGGACCACCCGCATACGGTTGACGCGTCCATTCTTGTCGGCGAAATATTCTACCGGGTTGCAGAGGGTCATGAATTCCACGCCTTCCTCTT